>ERZ894229.12-NODE-12-length-237613-cov-9.08211_pt1 | contig 237613 bp, 209 predicted proteins | sample MGYA00380295_ERZ894229 | MGnify/ENA primary metagenome ERZ894229 (study PRJEB32331, sample SAMN06328479) | human gut metagenome | biome: human gut microbiome; feature: stool | host: Homo sapiens | collected 2014-09-17 ...
TTTCCGTCCTGTACATCATAGAAACGGTTGATCAGATTGGTAATGGTGGTCTTTCCTGCCCCCGTAGAACCTACAAAGGCCAGCTTTTGTCCCGGCTTCGCATACAATGTCAGGTCATGAAGGACCATGTGGTCCGGCTCATAGCCAAAGGACATATCATAAAATCTTACATCGCCCTTCAGCTCTGTGTAGGTCACCGTGCCGTCTGCCTGGTGCGGATGCTTCCAGGCCCACATGCCGGTACGTTCCCTGCACTCGACAATTTCCCCGTTTTCATCCCTTCTGGCATTCACAAGCGTCACATAACCCTCATCTTTCTCCGGCTCTTCGTCCATAAGAGCAAAGATCCGTTCCGCTCCCGCCAGTGCCATAACAATCGCATTAAACTGCTGAGCCACCTGCATGAAAGGCTGCGTAAAGCTCTTGGTAAACTGCAGGTAGGACGCCATAACACCCAGCGTAATATTGCCGATTCCCATGACGGACAGGAACCCTCCCAGCACTGCCGTCAGCACAAACTGAAGATTCCCGATGTTTCCGATGACCGGCCCCATGATACTGGCAAACGTATGGGCATTCGCCGCACTCTCATACAGCTTTTCATTAAGTACGTCAAACTCCTGCTCCGACTTTCTTTCATGGTTGAATACTTTCACGACTCTCTGTCCGTTCATCCGCTCTTCCACAAAACCAGTAATATTTGCCAGATCCAGCTGCTGCCGGATAAAATATTTTCCGCTGTTTCCTCCGATAAATTTCGCCACCAGGATCATCACTCCGATCACCAGCACCGCAAGGAGCGTCAGGATCGGACTCAATGCCACCATTGCGATAAAAGTAACCACGATCGTAAATGCAGACATCAGTACCTGCGGAATCGACTGATTGATCATCTGTCGCAGCGTATCCGTATCGTTGGTATACAGACTCATGATGGATCCGTTGGTATTCTGGTCAAAATACCGGATCGGCAGCTTTTGCATATGCTCAAACATTTCATCTCTGACTCTCTTCAAAACACCCTGGCCGATCACAACCATCAGACGGGTATACAGGAACGAAGCCAGCACTCCCGCCATGAAAATACATGCCAGCACGGTAAGCGCCATATAAAGTTCCGAATAGTCCGGGTTCTTTTTCCCGATCAGAGGGATGATAAAGTCATCCAACAGAAAACGCAGTGATAAGGATACAGATATACTGGCAACTGAACTGATCAGAATACAGATCAGCACAAGGATAAATTGCACTTTATAAGTACTGGTCACATATCCGAGCAGCCGTTTTGCCGTCTCGATCGTGCCCCTGGTAACCTTGGGTTTTCCCTGATTACTCATCGTCCTCTCCTCCTTTCAGCTGTGATTCATACACTTCCCGGTAGATCGCATTGGTCTTCAGCAGCTCCTCAGAAGTGCCGATACCATTGATTTCTCCGTTTTCCATAACAATGATCATATCTGCATCTTCCACAGAAGAAATTCTCTGTGCGATGATGATTTTTGTCGTATCCGGAATCTCCTCCCGGAACGCCTGGCGGATCAGTGCGTCTGTTCTGGTGTCCACCGCACTGGTTGAGTCATCCAGGATCAGTATTTTCGGCTTTTTCAGAAGTGCCCTGGCAATACACAGCCTCTGCTTCTGTCCACCGGACACGTTGTTGCCGCCTTCTACGATCATCGTATTGTATCCTGCCGGAAATTCCTGGATAAATCCATCCGCCTGCGCAAGTCTGCAGACTCTCTGCACCTCTTCATTGCTGGCGTTTTCATCTCCCCAGCGGATATTTTCATAGATGCTTCCGGTAAACAGCACATTCTTCTGCAGCACCATAGACACCTGGTCCCGAAGCGCTTCCAGACTGTACCTGCGCACATCCACTCCTCCGACCTTCACACTTCCGCCGACCACGTCATAAAGCCTCGGGATCAGCTGCACCAGTGTAGACTTGGCACTTCCCGTACCGCCAATGATCCCCACGATCTGTCCGCTTTTAATGTGAAGGCTGACATCTTTCAGCGAAAGATTTCCTCCCTCACCTGCATAGCTGAAATCTACGTGTTCAAAGTCAATATCTCCATTCGCCACCTCAGTCAGAGTTCCCGGCTCGTCTTCCATCTCCGGCACCTCTTCCAGCACTTCGCGGATACGGTCAGATGAGGCCTCCGCGATCATGATCTGCACAAAAACGAAGGTAACGATCATAAGAGACATCAGGATCTGCATGGCATATACCATGATACTGGTAAGTTCTCCCGTCTGCATATCTCCGGTAATGATACTTTCCCCGCCGATCAGCACCAGGCACAGGACCACCGCATACATGACAAACTGCATAATAGGTGCGTTCCATGCCACGATCTTTTCCGCCTTTGTAAAAAGCTCAAATACTTTAAGAGATATTTTGTTGAATTTCTCGTTTTCATGGTCTTCCCTTACATAGGCCTTTACCACTCTCGCCGCATTCACGTTTTCCTGTACGGTATTGTTCAGTACGTCATATTCGTCAAATACCGCAATAAAATGAGGATGCGCTTTCTTTGCGATAAAGATCAGGGCTCCTCCCAGGATCGGGATTGTCACCAGCAAAAGAAACGCGATCTCCAGATTGATCGTAGCGGTCATGATCCATGCCAGCACGACCATGATCGGCGCTCTGGCCAGCATTCTGATAGAAAACATAAATGCCATCTGCACGTTTGTGATATCCGTGGTCAGCCTGGTCACCAGACTGGATGTTGAAAAATGGTCAATATTTCCAAAAGAAAAATCCTGGATCTTATAAAAAATATCATGCCGCAGATTCTTGGCATATCCGGCAGCCGCCACCGCGGCTACCTGCCCTGCCTTAGCTCCGAAGAACAATGCGACCATCGCCATAATAACCAGCAAAACTCCCATTTTGACGATATACCCCATATCGCCGTTCATGATCCCTACGTCAATGATATTCGCCATGAGAAGCGGGATCAGCACTTCCATCAGCACCTCCAGGGCCACCAGGACCGGTGCGATAAATGCCTGCTTTTTATATTCTCTTACAGACTGTAATAACTTCCGATTCATCGCTCTATCTCTTCCTTTCCCATTTTATTTTCTTCCTCCCAGGAGCTCAAATTAGCGGAAATCTGCTTCAGCACACGAAAAAAGACCTTAAGATCCTCCTCCGGGATCCCTTGCCGGATCCGTTCCTCCGTCCGTTCAATGGACTTAAGAAGCTGTCCTCTTAAGCACACTGCCTTTTCTGTGGGAATGATCTTTTTCAGCCTGGCATCTTCCTTGGCACATTCCCGGTAAAGATATCCTTTCTTTTCCAGGAGGCGGAGATTTTCCGAGGCCGTCGACCGGCGGACTTTAAATTCCTTCTCCAGATCTTTCTGATACAGATCCCTTTGCATAGTTTCAAACAAAATAAAATGCAGAATACTCTTCTGCAAAATCGTTAGATCTCCCGGCTCATCCGGCCAGAGCATCTGCCTTTTCAATTGATGGGATACGCGATTGATCCACTTTCCCGCATGTTTTCCCATATTTTTATCACCCCTGTCATATTCATTCGATCTCTAACAGTTCGGAAACTAACAATATTATACTATGCTTCTTTCCACCGATTGTCAACTCCTTTTTCGGAGATTTTTATCCCCAAAAACAGCAAAAATAAGGATGGAAAATCTCCAAAAATTTCCCATCCTTTTACATATTTTCTCTTTTATTCCACAATCCATCCCTGGATATCTTCCGCTTTGGCATAGGCTTCCAGGTACTTTTTGCCCGATTCCATTGCCTTCTCAAGATCCTGGTTATCCGAAAACGAATAGATCAGCGTCAGAACCTCCCTTGCGTCTTCCGTGATCATTGCCCGTCTGGAGTCGCTGGTAGAACTGCCTATCGCTCCCTCCTCGTCAGAGAGGACCGGCAGCGCTTCGATATTTACCTCATCTTTTCCGATTCCCTGATAGGTCTCTCCTTTTTTCCCAATGCGGAATACCAGTCTATCGCCAAGCTTTTCCACGTCATAAGAGCCGGCCGAAAAACCAGACTCGATGGAGATCAGATTGTTTACATCTACCACCGTATTGACCTCATAAAGTCCTTTCCCCTGGCCGATCCGGCGGATCAGCGCTTCTGAAGACACGCGGTAACGGCTGGGATCCTTTCCAAACGCTTTATACGCCGCCCGGGACTCTTTAATATTGGGGATTTCGTTTACACCATAGTCAAAGATCTCATCCTTTGTTTTCCGGAAAATATCCTTTTTCAGATACTCCCACAATTCTTCATTTTTCTTTTCCACCTTCACTCTATACTGCAGGCATCCCACTCTGGTAGCCGGCCAGAGCTTTTTCATTTCTTCGTCAATTCTTAACTCTTTTCTCACCGTTTTCTCCTTTGTTAGCGCTCGCTGCCCATACAGAACACTGCCACCACGCCAGGGCCGGTATGGCTTCCGATTACCGTACCGATATTATTGATCAGGATATTGTCAATTCCCATCTTTTCACGCACCAGCTTCGCCACATACTCCGCATCCTCCAGGCAGTCTCCGTGCGTGATCATGATAATATCATTCTCCCAGCCCTTTGCCTGTTCTGCTGCCATATCTACAATCTTATTCAAAGACTTCTTCCGGCCTCTTTCCTTGCCGACCACCTGGAGCTTTCCGTTATTATCCATGTGGATGATAGGTTTGATCTTGACCATCGTTCCCACAACGGCAGTCGCCTTTGAAACTCTGCCTCCTCTGTGCAGATGATTTAAGTCGTCCACGGTCACGTCATGGCAGATATGAAGCTTATGCTCCTCCACCCATGCGGCCAGCTCCCGGATATCCATTCCCTCTTCCTTCTTCTTCAGGGCATAGTACAAAAGCAGGGCTTCACCCAGACACGCACACAGAGTATCGATCACGATAATCGTCCGGTCCGGATATTCTTCCATCAGATCCTCTGCGGCAATCCGCATACTGTTATATGTACCGCTTAATCCGGAAGAGAATCCCAGGTGCAGGATATCCTTCCCCTCCTTCAAAAACGGTTCAAACGCGTCTTTTGCCTGCTCCGGATTTACCTGAGTCGTAGTCGCCATCTTTCCATCTCTCAGCTTCTGGAAAAATTCCTTTGCAGACAATCCGTTCATGTCGTCATAGGTCCGGTCATCAATGGTATATTTCAGAGGAATAACCGGCACATTTCTTTCCTCCAGCCACTCCTTCGGCAAATCAACAGTACTGTTTACGGTAATGATATATTCTCCCATATGGTTCTCCTCCTCGTATTGCATCCATTTTTCCTTCCTATTATACCATTCTTTTTCTGTCAATTCAATTTTACATTGAGATAATTCCGACCGGACAAAGTCTTGTTGAAACAAATACTGTAAATAATGATCGCACAGCCGATGATAAAGCCGATCCAGTTAAAGGCCGCAGTCAGGACCAGAAGTTCCAGCCGCATAAACTTCAGGGCATACCCCAGCTCAAAATTCGGCTGAGTGTAATTCGCCACAGCCACAAAAGCCATATACAGCATCACCTCGGAATTGAACCATCCGGACTGCACTGAGAACTCTCCCATCACAAGACCCGCGATCACGCTCAAAGGCGTGCTCAGCATGCTGGGAGTACTCATAGCCGCAAGCCGGAGACCATCAATGGCAATTTCCAGCATCAGGAGCTGAAAGATCAGAGGCACATGAACACTTTCTTTCACAGCCACGAACGCAAAGCTTTCCGGAAGCCACTGGATATTCTGCATAAACAACAGGAATACCGGTGTCAGGAAAACCGTCATCAGTGTGATCAGTCCTCTGGCAAATTTAAGATATACATTAGTCAGGGTTGGGAAATAGTAATCATTCGCCTCCTCTATAATGTCAAAAATGGAAGTAGGAAGGATCATAGCAGACGGCGAGTTGTCCACCAGGATCACCACCTTTCCCTCCAGGAGACAGGCTGCCGCTGTATCCGGCCGCTCTGTATATTTAAACTTCGGGAAAGGATTGTACCACTTGCGCCGGAACAGACACTCCGCCAGGCTTTGCTGGTTCATCCGCAGATCTCCCACCTTTATCTTCCTGATACGGCTGATCACGTTATGAAGGAGCTCCTGATCCGCCCTGTCTTTCATATAACATACAGCCACGTCCGTACGGGAACTGTCTCCCACCTCCAGCATTTCCATGACCAGCCGCGGATCCCTGATCCTGCGGCGCATCAGTGCCGTATTAAATACAATGGTCTCCACAAACCCGTCTCTTGATCCCCGAAGAGACTTGTCCTTAGACGGCTCATCCACACTCCTCGCCGGATATGTCCGGCAGTCAATGGCGATACAGCCCTCATACCCGTCGATAAACAGGCAGGTCACGCCGGAGAGTACGCCCCGGAGCACTGCATCATAGTCCTCCAGCACTTCTACCTCCACATAGGGCACACAGGTTCTGGTAAACTGCGCTGCATCGGCAGGCATTTCCTCCTCCTTCACCTTCATCATGGAGTCCATGATCTTTAGCATTACCTCATCCTTGGTAAATCCGTCTATAAAATAAAAGGAAGACATTCTGCCGCCTATCAGCATATCCCTCTGGATCACGTCAAAACTTTCCTGCACCGGCAGGACCTTGTTCATATACGCGGCATTGTCTTCCCTGGAAGCAGATACTTTTCTCTGCTCTGCTTTGTTCTCCGACATCATTCCATCCTCCTTCACCCTGTACTCCTATCGGATAGGGTGTCCAGACACGTGGAAATTATACCTGCCGGAGTTTTCCCTCTTCATTCAATTTCTCTTGCTGTACTTATCTGTCTGACGTACTTCCAAAACCTCCATTGCGGACTTCAGTCACATCGTCATCTACCGTAATCCCGTACTCTACGAAAATTCCCTGCATAAAGCCTGCACCGGCCTTTAGCTCCACCACTTTTCCTTCCTTACTGTCATTGGTAAGCTTCGCAAAAATGTGGCCTTCGTTGTCAGATCCATAGTAATCACTGTCAATGATCCCCACTGTATTATTAAGCTGGAGCCGGTATTTAAAACCAAGTCCGCTTCTTGGGTAACACTTCAGCACCCAGTCCGGGTCCATTTTCACCCGGATCCCAGTCGGAATCTTTACCGTCTCGCCAGGACGGACCGTCAGCGGTACCGGTGTATAGAAATCATACCCTGCAGAGCCGGCGGTTGCCCTCTTTGGCAGTCTGATCTCTTCGTATATCTCCTGCAGCTTCTCCTCCTCTGTCTGCCCGAAGGTATCAAAAAAGCCCTCCTTAAACTGTCCGAAGCTGACTTTTTCAAACTGTGCGATTCTTTTAGCCATAGATCTGCCTCTCCTCTAATTTCCACATTCAATACTGATCTCATTAAAGAGTGTCAGGATATCCTCTACCGAGATCTGCTTTTTCTCTTCGTCCTTTTTATCCAGGATCACATTCCCTTCATGCATCATGATCAGGCGGTTTCCATATTCCACCGCATACCGCAGATTGTGGGTAACCATGATCGTTGTCAGGTTCTTTTCCTTTACGATCTTATCTGTCAGCTCCATGATCAGCTCCGCCGTCTTCGGATCAAGGGCGGCTGTATGTTCATCCAGGATCAGGAATTCGATGGGCGTCATGGTAGACATCAGAAGCGCCATTGCCTGGCGCTGTCCTCCGGAAAGAGCGCCCACTTTTACATCCAGCTTATCCTCAAGCCCCAGATTCAGCTGCTTAAGCTGCTCCCTGTAAAACTCGATCCTGGCCTTGTTGGTTCCTCTTCCCAGGCCGTAGATCTTTCCTTTATTGTCCGCCAGAGACATATTTTCCAGGATCGTCATTGTAGGACAGGTTCCCATAGCCGGATTCTGATATACCCGGCCGATCCTTGCATTTCTCTGGAATTCTTTCTCCTTCGTAATGTCCTTTCCTCCCATCAGGATCTGCCCTGATTCCGCCGGGATGCTCCCACAGATAATATTCAGCATGGAGGTTTTGCCCGAACCGTTGCTTCCCACAACAGAAAGGAATTCTCCTTGTTCGATTTTCAGGTCAAATCCCCGGAACAGACACATCTCATTGACCGTACCGGGATTATAATATTTATGGATTCCCTTTAATTCAAGCATTTCCATTCACCTTCTTCTTTCTTTCCATACTGATAAGCAGAATGATCAGGAACAGTACTGCCGTGATCAGCTTCATCGCCTGCGGTTCAAAGCTCCTGAGCGCTACTGCCACACAGGCCTTATAGATGATGGATCCGATCAGCACCGCTGTTGTTGCCTTCAGCACGGTTACCTTCCGGAAGAGGCTGGTTCCGATGATCACACTCGCCAGGCCAATGACAATGGCTCCGGTACCGCTGGAGATCTCAAACACTCTCTCCTCCTGGGCAAACACGCAGCCTGCCAGGGACACCAGCCCGTTAGCGATCGCAAGCCCCAGGATCTTCACATTTCCCTGATCCTTGGCCAGAGACGTAACCAGCACAGGATTGTCTCCCACCGCGCGCAGGAGAAATCCGGATTTTGTCTTCAGATACAGATCCAGCACCACCTTACAGATCACCGTAAGGATCAGAATCAGCAAAAGCGTTGTATACCCGGACATCCCATCCGGAATGACACTCTCAATAAAATCATTCTTAAAGATTGTCTCCTGGGAAAAAAGCGGAACATTGGAGGTTCCGGCAATATAAAGGTTAATGGACCACAGCGCCGTCATCATAATGATTCCGGATAGCAGGTCCCTTACCTTCCCTTTTACATGGATCAGACCCGTGCATACTCCAGCCAGCACGCCGATCAGAAAGGCGGCCGGAAGAGTAAGATACGGATTCACTCCCCGTGTGATCAGGGCAGCCGTCACAGCCGCCCCCAGCGGAAAACTTCCGTCTACGGTCAGATCCGGAAAATCCAGGATCTTATATGTGATATACACGCCCAGCGCCAGGATTCCATAGATCAGTCCCTGTTCAAGTATCGTGATGAAAAAGCTCATGAAAATGCCTCCCTAAATTCTATTCTGCCGTAATCTCATCAAAGCTTTCTACAGCAGATGATGCTAACTCTTCCGGAACGGTGATGCCAAGATTTTCCGCCACCTTGGTATTCACATAGAATCCCGGCTCAGTAATGACTTCACATTCCATCTCAGAAGCCTCTTTCTCGCCCTTCAGGATCTGCGCCGCCATCTTGCCTGTCTGTTCTCCCAGTGCGATATAGTCAATGCCTTCTGCCGCCAGACAGCCGATCCTTACCTGCTCGATCTCACTTCCAAACACCGGAATATTCTTTTCATTTGCTTTTTCCAGGATGGTCGGAAGAGACGCAACAACTGTATTATCCGTCAGATTTGTGATACAGTCTACCTGGCTTAAAAGATCATCCGCGGCCAGAGACACATCCGCCGTAGTAGAGATGCCCGTGGTCACCAGTTCAAATCCATAGTCGCCTGCCAGCTCTTCATATTCTTCAATGGCAGAAATAGAGTTGGCCTCGCTGGTAGTGTACATGATCCCCAGCGTCTTTGCATCCGGCAGGATTTCCCGGATCATTTTAAGCTGTTCTTCGATCGGCAGCTTGTCGGAAGTCCCTGTCACGTTCCCTACCGGCATATTATCTTCATCTGTCAGTTCCGCTTCCACCGGATCCGTAACCGCTGTATAGACTACCGGAATATCAGAATCCATTGCCGCATTGTATGCACTCTGAGCGCTCGGTGTCGCAATCGCACAGATCATGTCTACACCGTCTGACACAAAGCTGTCTGAAATCTGTCCCGCTGTTCCCATATCAGACGCTGCGTTCTGATAATCCACCGTCAGATTCTCGCCCTCTACGATTCCTTCTGCCTCCAGTCCCTTCAGAAAGCCTTCCCGGCAGTTATCCAAAGACCCGTGCTCCGCAAACTGCTCGATACCAATGGTATAGCTTGCCTGTCCGTCGCCTGAAGAGCCGGAATCACTGCCGCACCCTGCTGCCATTACTGTTGCCATTGCCGTTACTAAAAGTCCTGCTACTAATTTCTTTTTCATGATTTTGTCTCCTTTTCTCTTTTTTAGGTACGGTCTGCACTCTGCCATCAGCCGTACATTGTTAGGAGAGAAAATATTTTGAATGTCCGCGTCCTCAAGATATTATGTAATAAAAAACCGCCTCAAACTCCAGGTTTGAGGCGGTAATATTTACATATCATCGCGGTACCACTCAAATTGACGAATCGTCCACTTTTCTCATGTACTAACATACACTCCTGATTGATAACGGGTTCGGTTCCCGACAAGCCATACTCTCCTATGATTTCAGGCCGCCCTCAAAAGCCCATTCACTCATCAGATCCATACGGCAATCCCACCGCCTGCCGCTCTCTTTGATTTCTCCGGATAAGCTACTCTTCTTTCTCAACGGTTTTTAATTTTTGATTATCTACGCTTACTACTTTAATTCAACAAAGTACATTTGTCAAGACAAAGTTTTGAAATATGATCTTTTCCGACTTCCTATTTCTTAATAACCGGGACAGGTGTCTCGTCCTTCATATCCAGATTATTAATGTATTTCTTCGTCTCACGCACAATATCATTGGAAAGCAGCAGGACTGCTATCAGGTTCGGTATCGCCATAAATGCATTCAGCGTATCCGCGATCAGCCATACCAGATCCAGTGCGATTACCGGTGCGATCACTGCAACTGCAATATACAGACAGCGGTAACCAATCAGAATACCCTTTCCAAATCTTCCTGCAAAGTATTCCACACAACGCTCTCCGTAATATGCCCATCCGAGAATGGTGGAATATGCAAAGGTGATAATACCAAGCGTCAGGATCACCGGTCCGAGTACCGGAATCTGTCCGAATGCCAGAGAAGTAAGAACACCGCCGTCAGATACTTCATCTGCATTGATATTCGGGTTCTTCATAATAGTGGTTACGAGTACAAGGCCTGTCATCAGACATACAACTACTGTATCCCAGAAAGTACCTGTGGAGGAAACAAGTGCCTGACGTACCGGGTTTCTGGTCTGTGCGGCTGCCGCTGCGATAGGAGCGGAACCCATACCAGATTCATTGGAGAACAGACCTCTCGCAATACCGAAACGCATTGCCATCAGGATACCGGTACCAACCAGACCGCCTGCTGCCGCGCCAGGTGTGAAGGCCAGCTTGCAGATCGTTACGATCGCCGGGATAATAAAATCATAGTTCATGCACAGGATAACGATACATCCCAGTACATAAAAGATTGCCATGAACGGCACCAGCTTTTCACATACGCTTGCGATAGATTTAATACCGCCAAAGATAACGATCGCGGTCAGAACTGCGATTACAACTCCAACTGCTGCCGGCGGAATATTAAAGTTCTCATTGGCAACTGTTGCGATCGCGTTTACCTGAGTTGCACATCCGATACCGAAGGATGCAAGACCTGCCAGGATCGCAAACAGCATACCGAGCCATTTCATGTTCAGTCCTCTTTCCAGTGCATAGAAGGCACCGCCCTGCATACGGCCGTCTTCTGTTTTTACTCTGTATTTTACAGCGATCAGTGACTCTGAATATTTGGTAGCGATTCCAAATACACCACTGAGCCAGATCCACAGAACCGCTCCGGGTCCGCCCATTGCAATAGCTGTACCTACACCGATGATGTTACCGGTACCGATGGTAGCCGCCAGAGCCGTTGTCAGTGCACCGAACTGGGAAACTTCTCCTTCCGCCTCAGGATCTCGTGTAACAGAAAGCTTGATACCTCTGGAGATGGAATATCTCTGAATAAATCCTGTACGGAACGTCATGAAAATATGTGTTCCCAAAAGCAGGATGATCATTGGCCAGCCCCAAACGACACCATTCACAGTCGTAACAACATTGTTAATTGCGTCCATCATAAAATCAATTCCCCCTTTTTCTCTTCTTTTTTTCCTTGGTCTTCACATGCATCTTTGTTGGAATTTCGTTACACATTCAGCAGGAAAACGATACCTCCTTCCATGGTTTTCCTGACTTCCATTTACCTAGGTTCTATTCTACATGAATGTATTGAAAATTTCAATATTCGTTACAAAAATGACATGTTATTCGTCATTTTCACTAAAATATTAAGATTTTTCTTTACATTTCAAGATTGTTAATTATATAACTATTGCTTTGTTTTGAATTTTCTGCATATTGAATAGAAAACAAAAAAACTCCGGAAGTTTTCCTTCTTCGGAGTTTTATCTATATTGCACAATATCTTGTTTTTCTACAGGTGCATACTAACATATATAGCTTATTTACGCAAGTACTTTTTTACGAACAATTTTCCTGATACATTCTATGACGTTCTCTAAGTCTTTATTCATATCCTGGCATATCTTGTTTCTTCAAAATTCTGTCTATTCAAGAATAGAGCCAAAACAATAAGAATAGAAAATCTGCCATGGCTATAGTACAATGGGAAAAAGACTTGACAGATTTCGGGAGGAAGCAGTTATGAGTCCGCAGTGGGAAAAGCGCAGAAAACGTGTGTTTGAAATTATCGAGGTAGGTACAAAGTACGATTATCCCAGCAGAGCCTATGATCTGTTCAACGCATTTTGTATTCTTTTAAACCTGACAACCAGCATCATGTATACCTTTCATGATCTGAAATATAAATATGGAGAGCTCCTGGTCACTCTTGACGAAGCGACCGTCGCTCTCTTTTTCGTCGATTATATCTTAAGAGTCTGGACCGCCAAATATCTCTATCCACAACTGTCCCAGCCTCTCGCCATCCGGAAATACGTCTTGTCCTTTACCGGTGTGGTAGACCTTTTATGTTTCCTTCCTCACTACCTGCCAATATTTTTCCCTTCAGGTGCCGTTGCATTCCGGATGCTCCGGATCATCCGGATCTTCCGCCTGTTCCGGATCAACTCCTATTATGATTCGCTGAACGTGATCGGAGAAGTCATTGCAGGGAAGAAACAGCAGCTGATGTCCTCCGTCTTTATCATCCTGATGCTGATGCTCGGCTCCAGTCTCTGCATGTACAGCCTGGAACACGAAGCACAGCCCGAAGTATTCCAGAATGCCTTTTCCGGAATCTGGTGGGCCGCCTCTACCCTGCTGACCGTAGGATACGGGGACATTTATCCTGTAACCACTCTCGGGAAAATGTTTGGCATCTTTATTACTTTTCTGGGTGTGGGCATGGTCGCTATCCCTACCGGTATTATATCCGCCGGATTCGTCGACCAGTATTCCCGGATCAAGCGTATCAGCGAATATGGCCAGGAAAGCGATATTCATTTCATCCGTCTTCCGCTCTCCGAGCAGGACGAATGGATAGACCACACTATCCATCAGCTCCATCTCCCGGACCGGATCATTGTCGCCGCCATCCAGCGGGAGTATAAGATCCTGGTCCCCCGGGGAAATATGATGCTGCGCGCCGGCGATGTCCTGATCCTTGGCGCCGAATCCTTCCATGATCCCAAGGAACGGATCAAATTAAAAGAACTGGTCCTTCAGCGCAGTCATCCCTGGATCGGTGAAAGGATCCGTGATCTTAACATTTCCCGCCACTCCATCGTGGTCCTCGTAAAACGCCAGAAAAAAGTACTGATCCCCAACGGGAAGATGATCCTTCGCGAAGGGGATGTGGTTATCATTTATACCCAGGCCCATATGTCTGATGCCGAGGATATTGATCTTTAGTTTAAAACGGCGTCCCGTACAGGTCGTAAGGGGTCACCTGATACACGTAATAGTTCAGCCAGTTGGTATAAAGGTTGTTGGCTGTGGCCCGCCAGGTAAGCAGGGGGCGGATCTTTGGATCGTCTTCGGGATAATAATTTTCCGGCATCCGGATCTTAAGGCCTTTGGAGAGGTCTCTTTTATATTCCTGATCCAGCGTCACCCGGTCATATTCCGGATGCCCCATCACGAAGATCTGACGGCCTCCTCCTGCCATGGCAAGGAAAAGCCCCGCTTCTTCTGATTCCGCCAGGATCGTCAGACGGTCATCGGCACGCACCTTTTCAATCGGTGTTTCGGTATGCCGGGAATGAGGCGCCAGAAACACATCGTCAAAGCCTCTTACCAGTGGGATCTTCCTGTTCAGCACCTTGTGCCAGAAGACACCGAACACCTTCTCCTCCAGCGGCGCTTTATTTATTCCGTAATGATAATACATACCGGCCTGGGCTCCCCAGCAAAGATGCAGGGTAGATGTCACATGCGTCTTGCTCCATTCCATGATCTCCTTAAGCTCTTCCCAGTAATCCACCTCTTCAAAAGGGATCTGTTCCACCGGGGCACCGGTAATAATGAATCCGTCAAATTTTCTCTCTCTGATCTCACTAAACTTATAGTAAAATTTATTCAGATGGCTGGTGGGCGTATTTTTCGATGTGTGTGAAGAGACCATCACAAACGTCACGTCCACCTGCAGCGGCGTGTTGGACAAAGAGCGCAGGATCTGAAGTTCCGTATCCTCCTTTAACGGCATCAGGTTCAGAAGCCCGATCTTAATGGGCCGGATATCCTGATGCGTCGCCCGGTGCTCGTCCATCACAAATATATTTTCTTTTTCCAGTATTTCCTTGACCGGAAGATCATTCTGTACTCTGATCGGCATAATCGATTCTCCTTCTTTTCATTAGAGCATTAAATTTATTATACCCTTCCGGCAAAATACCGTCAACACTCAAATGGGGACGGGGGATTTTCAAAAATCCCCCGTCCCCATTTGCATTAACACTCTTTCTGGAACGTGGCACAGGCTGTTTCCTGGCACCGACAGGCGCCTCCGCCCTCTACACTGATCTTTCCGGCATGGCACTGGCACCCTTCATTATACATGCAGTTCTGCGCTTTGCAGTCGATGCTGCTGAAGGAAGAAGCGTCCGCCATCGTATTGCTGGTGGTGTTGCTTTTACGCTTCTCAAAGCTGTCACAGCAGGTATCCTCCGCCTGCTTTGCCGAATTTCCTCCCACCGTAATGTGGTCAAGGCTGCAGTAGTAATCTACATTATGCGTACATGTCTGTACCGTACATTTCAGTTCCGGCATCATATTCCCTCCTGTTCTTTTTGAATATCAAGGTATATAATGCCCATTTTTTCAAAATTTTAAACAGATCAGAAGCTTATTCTTCTTCTCTCTCTACCTCGCGCTGTACCTTGCCCGCGATCTCTTCCTTCACATCCTGAATGAATACATCCAGGCTCTTCTGCCCTTCGTCTCCTGCGAAACGGCTTCTGACAGATACCGCCCCGGCTTCTTCTTCCTTCGCTCCGACTACCAGCATGTATGGGATCTTATTCATCTGAGCTTCACGGATCTTGTAGCCGATCTTTTCCGCTCTGGTATCGATCTCAGCTCTGATTCCTGCAGCATCCAGCTTTGCCAGCACTTCTTTTCCGTAATCCATATATTTATCGGAGATCGGCAGGACCTTCACCTGTACCGGTGCAAGCCAGGTCGGGAAAGCACCGGCAAAATGCTCGATCAGGATTCCGATAAACCGCTCGATGGAACCAAAGGCCACTCTGTGGATCATGATCGGGCGATGTTTTTCTCCGTCTGCTCCCGTATACTCCAGATCAAAACGCTGCGGCATCTGCATATCAAGCTGGATCGTTCCGCACTGCCAGGTTCTTCCGATGGAGTCTTCCAGATGGAAGTCGATCTTCGGGCCGTAGAAAGCGCCGTCACCTTCATTGATCACATAGTCCAGCCCAAGATCGTCCAGCGCGCCTCTCAAACCTTCTGTCGCCATCTCCCAGTCTTCGTCGCTTCCCATGCTGTCCTCCGGACGGGTGGAGAGCTCTACATGATACTTAAATCCAAACAGGCTGTAGATCTCATCGATCAGTCTTGCCACACCTTTGATCTCGTCCCGGATCTGTTCCGGTGTCATGAAAATGTGAGCATCATCCTGTGTGAAGCATCTTACACGGAACAGTCCGTGGAGCGCTCCGGATTTTTCATGTCTGTGCACGATTCCAAGCTCACCGGCGCGCAGCGGCAGATCCTTATAAGAGCGGGGCTCTGATTTGTAGACCAGCATGCCTCCCGGGCAGTTCATCGGTTTTACAGCAAAATCTTCCCCGTCGATCTGTGTTGTATACATATTATCCTTATAATGATCCCAGTGACCGGAATTTTCCCACAGATGGCGGCTTAAGATCAGCGGTGTGGAAATCTCCACATATCCGTTTTTCTTATGCAGCTCTCTCCAGTAATCAAGCAGTGTATTTTTCAGAACCATTCCCTTGGGAAGGAAGAACGGGAATCCAGGTCCTTCATCGCACATCATGAAGATGCCGAGTTCTCTTCCCAGCTTTCTGTGATCCCTCTTCTTTGCCTCTTCCATCATATGGAGATACTCGTCCAGCTGTGACTTCTTCGGATAAGAAATTCCGTAGATACGAGTAAGCATCTTGTTCTTTTCGCTTCCTCTCCAGTATGCTCCGGCAAGACTTGTCAGCTTGACGGCCTTAACGCCTTTTGTGGACATAAGATGCGGTCCTGCACATAAGTCCACAAACTCTCCCTGGCGGTAGAAGCTGATCTCTTCGCCTTCCGGCAGATCCTCTACCAGCTCTACTTTATATGATTCGCCCTGTTCCTCAAAATATGTGATCGCTTCTTCTCTTGTTTTCGTAAACCGCTCGATCGGCAGCGCCTCTTTTACGATCTTCTTCATCTCAGCCTCGATCTTTTCCAGATCCTCTGCCACGAACGGCGTCTCGCGGTCCAGGTCATAGTAGAATCCATGATCGATGGACGGTCCGATAGCCAGCTTTGTCTCCGGATACAGCCGTTTGACAGCCTGAGCCATGATATGAGAAGTGGTATGCCAGAATGCTCCCTTCCCATCCTCAGAATCAAAGGTCAGGATCTCCAGTTCACAGTCCTCGCCTACCTCTGTCCGGAGATCTGCGATCTCGCCGTTTACCTTGGCAGAAGTCGCTGCTCTTGCCAGCCCTTCGCTGATATCCTTTGCAATATCAAGCACGGACATCTTGCTTTCATACTCTTTGACCGTTCCGTCTTTCAATGTGATTTTCATAGTCTTCTCTTCCTTTCTTTTTTGGTCTCTATTCTTTTTTCTGTTTATCTGCCTTTTTTGTCTTCTCTTCCGGTTTTTTTCTTTCCTGCATGTCCTTCATGAACATTTCATGGAACTCCGGTGCGGAATGTTTCAGGGATAATGGTCTTCCTTCCCGGTTGATAAAGCAGTGTTTCGATGTGCCCCGGCAGTGCACCATCCCTGTCTTATCAAGGACCACATCATATACAAGCGTCAGCTTGATCCCGTTATATTCCCTGATCTGACAGTCAATACTGACTGTATCTCCAAAATGCACCATCCGCAGGTAGTCTGCGGTCACTGACAATACAGGGCTTAGGATCCCCTGCTCCTCCATCTTCTCATAGCCTATGCCAAGCCGTTCCATATAGTCCGTCCTGGCTTCTTCAAACCAGCGGATGTAGTTGGAATGATGGACGATTCCCATCTGATCCGTCTCGTAGTACTGTACCTTATGCTGATAAGCTTTCTGCTCACCCATCCTCTTTCGCCTTCCTTTCAAACAAACTTTATCGAAACAGGCTGTCGAAGAAAATATAAAAGTCCCTTACAGCAATCCATACTGTAAGGGACGAGTCTGCTCGCGGTTCCACCCTGTTTGAACCGGCTTTTTCACGCCGGAACCACTTCATTTCATGATGATAACGGAATCACCGTGCTGTTTTACAGCCGCTCCAAGGTGGTCTTCGGACGGTTCCAAGGTAAGGAGCTTTCAGCCGGCGGCTCCTCTCTCTGTCATCTTTTTCCCATCTTACTCTTCTCTTCAACGCTTTCTCATATATGCTACCATTATAAACACCGGATTTTTCTTTGTCAACACCTCTTTTTGATCCACGCCTTCCACACTGCAAAAAACTCCCGGACCATATAGTTGATAAGGAGCACCGGATGGCAGCCCGCCGCCATCGGACAGGCTTTGCGGTATCCAAGGCTTTCTGCCAGCAGGCAGGCCCGGTACAGATGGAAGTTATTAGAAACGATCCCTACAGGCTCCTCCACACTTCCGATCAGCGCCTTTGAAAATCTTAGGTTTTCTTCTGTGGTCGTGGATCGGTCCTCCAGAACGAGTCTCTTCGGATCGATGCCCTTCGCCTTCAGATAGCCGGCCATTGCTTCCGCCTCGCTAACTGCTTCGCCTTCTCCCTGTCCGCCGGACAACACTGCCCGGGCATACGGATGACTCTCCAGATACCGGAAGGCTCTATTAAGCCTCCGCTTCAGAGAATCCGTGACCCGGTCTCCTTCCACGTGTGCTCCCAGCACGATCAGCCAGGCACAGTCTGCCTCCTTCCTGCTATTCATACAGGAAAGAATCTTTCCCTCTGTATAGAGGAAAATTCCTGCTGCCAGTGCCAGCAGTATGTATATCACCGGATCAAGCTCTGTGACCCGGAGCAAAATCCCGCAGACCACAAAAGCCGCTCCCGCTGCCGGCCAGAATCTGGCAAACGTAGAATCCCATTTACGAAGACTTATGCAGATCACTGCATAGTAAAGGAAACAGAAAGCTGCACAGATGAGAAGTCCTATTTGCCACAGCATTTTTTATACTTTTTCCCGGAGCCGCAGGGACACGGGTCATTACGGCCAACCTTTTTCTCTTTCCGGACAGTCCTGGATTCCCTCTGCTCCTTATACAGCCTCTTTAATTCCTCTTCGGAAAAGATCTCCTTCCACTGCGGAAGCTCATACAGCCACTCGGCCCTGGCATCCACCATATTTTTATACAGCTTTTCCTTGTCGAACGCAAGGCTTACTACAGTATCCTCATCCATGGTCTCAATGGGGTTTTCCTCTTTCAGGCTTTCATTGATCCCATCCAGGAATCCCACCATGGTCAGGACTTCCTGTCCATATTTTTCTGCCAGCTCTTTGACAGTGCCTTTTACTTCCTCGTCCGGATTGGTAAGAAGCTGTTCATAAATCTCCTTCTCGATCTGGAAATATGTCCCCCAGAATCTCTGAAGTCTTCCTTTGTCTGCAGTCTCGTCATATGCGATATCTCTCCACTGCTGTAATAACGTACGACTCATATCTTGATACTCCTTTGTATTTATTTGCATTTTTGTTCTGTACTCTATATAATATACTAAAGTCTAATTCAGATGTAAAGGATGATTCGAATGAAAAAAGCAAAACGTATCCTGGCGCTGCTTGGCGCGTCAGTCCTGATCTTAATGTATCTTTGTACCCTGGTCTTTGCGCTTATGGACCATCCGGCCGCCGCAGACCTTCTGCGGGCCTCTATCGGGTGTACGATCCTCATCCCGGTTCTTCTCTATGGTTTTCTGCTGGTATACAGGCTGCTCTCTCACGACCAGGACAACGAGGAGGAGAGATAGACCTCAAACGGTATCAGTTCTTCTGGCATGTCCGTTTCCTGTTTGTCTCTCCTTGCTTTTCTTTTGTTCAGATATTCTTCGATCGACAGAACATTATTTTCCGTCAGCTCCCGTTTTTTCTGGTACATATGGATTCCTCCTTTTCTTTTTATTTATACTTGATTCCCCTTTTTAAGCTCCGACATTATTATTATATTGTCGTGCTTTTTATTATATGCATAAGATGTGACCATGTTATGTCAATATTATAAAATAATCCTAAGACATTTCTTAACAAAAGCCTAAGAAATATAACAAAAAAAGCAGACGCTTTCTTTGCGTCTGCCTTTTATTTTCTAACGGTAAATAATATCATTTCTGCCCGGTCCGTTGGAAACCATGGTGATCGGATAGCCAATCTCACTTTCTACGAACTCGATATATTTCCTGCAGTTTTCCGGAAGTTCTTCGTATTTCCGGATTCCGCGGATATCACATTTCCATCCCGGCAGCTTTTTCAGTACCGGTTTTGCCTTTTCCAGAAGATGTGTCGTCGGGAAGTCTGTCGTTACCTCTCCGTCAATCTCATAGCCGACACATACCGGGATCTCATCCAGATATCCCAGCACGTCCAGAACTGTAAACGCCACATCCGTGGTTCCCTGCATCCGACAGCCATATTTGGATGCCACGCAGTCAAACCATCCCATTCTTCTTGGACGCCCCGTGGTTGCACCGAACTCACCGCCGTCACCGCCGCGTTTTCGCAGCTCATCAGCCTCTTCTCCAAAGATCTCGCTGACGAAAGCTCCTGCCCCCACGGCACTGGAATATGCCTTGCACACTGTGATCACCTTCTGGATCTCATAAGGAGGGATCCCTGCCCCGATTGCTCCATAAGCCGCCAGTGTAGATGAAGACGTTACCATCGGATAAATTCCGTGATCCGGATCCTTTAATGTTCCAAGCTGGCCTTCCAGCAGCACCTCTTTTCCTTCCTTCAAGGCATTATGAAGGAACAATGCTGTATCACACACATAAGGTGCGACCATTTCTTTATATTCCTGAAGCTCTTTATATAAATCCTCCGGGGAAATGGCTGGCTTGTGATAGAGATGTTCAAGAAGTACATTCTTCTGCTCTGCCACTCTTACTACCTTTTCTTTTAACAACTCATCATCAAACAGCTCGCTGACCTGGAATCCGATCTTTGCATACTTATCTGAATAAAACGGCGCAATCCCCGACTTTGTAGATCCAAAGGATTTTCCTCCCAGCCTCTCTTCTTCGTATGCATCAAAATTTTTGTGATAGGACATCACGATCTGTGCCCGGTCTGACACCAGGATCTTCGGCGCCGGCACGCCTCTGTCGACGATGGACTGGATCTCTTTGAACAATACCGGGATATCCAACGCCACACCATTTCCGATGATGTTCGTCGTATGCCCGTAAAAAACACCGGAAGGCAGTGTATGGAGCGCAAATTTCCCGTAATCATTGACGATTGTATGTCCGGCATTTGCCCCTCCCTGAAACCGGATGATAATATCCGCCTTCTCGGCCAGCATGTCCGTGATCTTTCCTTTTCCTTCATCTCCCCAGTTAGCGCCTACTACCGCTTTTACCATTATCCATTCCTCCTGTGCGAATAAACTGACTTGCAAAGCCACTTTAGCATTATACTACAAAAAGCTTTTTCTGTCTACATCAACGGTGCGAACAAACGCAATACCTGCCCGATGATCTTTGTAAGCATGGTACGTTTACGGACCTCGATCAGAGTGACCTTATGGCATTTCGCCAGTGTCTGCTGGAAATCCCGCTCAATCCGGTCAATCTCCGAATTATTGTAGATGAATACTCCGTTCTCAAAATGCAGGTACAAACTCCGGTAATCCAGGTTGATCGTTCCCACCGTAGCCGTATCATCATCTGAAACAAACACCTTTGCATGGACAAACCCCGGCTGATATTCATAAATCTGCACGCCGCCTTCTATCAGCTCTCTGTAATAAGTCTTTGCAACTGCAAAAGCATACCATTTATCCGGGATATGAGGCATGATGATAATCACCTCTATCCCACTCTTAGCCGCCCGCTTTAGGGTAGTAAGCATCTCATTGTCCAGGATCAGATATGGCGTCATGATATGCACATATTTTTTTGCGTGGTTCAGAGTATGAAAATAAACCTCTTCTCCCACGTTCTCATTGTCAAAAGGGCTGTCCGCATAAGGGATCACATAGCCAAGCTCCCGGCGCAGCTCCTTTCTCTTCGGAGTCAGATACCGCTTATAATTCTCCGCTTTCCGCTCATCCGCATTCCACATCTGCAGAAAGATCATAGTCAGACTCTGCACCGCGTCTCCTTTGAGCATTACCGCTGTATCCTTCCAGTGCCCGAACCTGACCTTACGGTTAATATATTCATCTCCCAGGTTGATCCCCCCGGCAAACCCCACTTTTCCGTCAATCACACAGATCTTGCGGTGGTCACGGTTATTCTGGGTTGTAGAAAGAAAAGGGCGTACCTTGTTGGACATCTTGCATTTGATCCCGTACTTCCGAAGCCGCGCCGGATACCTGTACGGGAGCATAGAGATGGCGCACATGCCGTCATACATAAAACGGACCTCTACTCCTTCCTTGACCTTTTCCCTTAGGATCTGAAGGATCGATCCCCACATATAGCCTTTTTCTACAATAAAATATTCCATAAAGATATATTTTTTTGCTTTCCTGAGCTCCTGGATCATTGCTTTAAACTTATATTCCCCCAGCGGAAAATACTTCACATCCGTATTGCGGTATGTGGGGAATCCCAGCTGATTCGACAGATAGTAGGCCAGATTTGCATTGGCTGATTTGCTGGCCCAGATGGCGTCGATCACGTCCGGATCCTGCTGCATGTACGGATCTGTCTCGATCTTTAACGCGGCCAGGCGGTTCTGCATATATCTGGTCCCCACCTGCATTTTTACAAAAATATAAAATACAACGCCAAAAACAGGCACGGCCAGGATACAGAGGATCCAGGTCATCTTAAAGGCCGGATTCCCCTCCGCATTGATCAGATAGATCAGCGTCACTACCTGAAGTATTATCGTGGCTCCATATACATAATGAATGTATTCATGCAGATAAAACACTGTCCCTGCCATCATGGCGATCTGCACCACCAAAAGCAGGAGAATGATTCCGGTTCTGCTGAATACAATACGGAATAATCCTTTTTTTGCTGTACTTGGTTCCTGCTGACTGCTCATAGTAATAATTCTCTCCTTTTTATCCAGCTCTCCTGATACACGCTACAGTGTAACATACTTTGCGGTTCTTCTCAACTTACAGCTATTTTCTTTTGTACAGGTATTTTCTTTTGTTTTTTAAGGAAAAATGATACAATATGTGTTATGATATAGAGAGCACAGAATAACGAAAGGAGTTAATCACTATGGCCAAGTGGGTAAAACGTTTCTTAAGTCTGGCTGCCGTATGCGGTGCCGTTGCCGGTGTTGTCTATTATTTCAAAAAGCAGTCTTCGGATCAGAACGATGAATTTGCAGACGATTTCGAAGATGAAGACTTTGATCTCGACAGCGATCTGAAGCCTGTTTCAGACCGGGAATATGTTCCGCTGAATCCAAAGCCGGAAGAAACAGACAGTGCAGACGACGCCGAAGCTGATACGGCAGACGATGCCAAAACAGCAGATAACGGCGAAGAAGGCAAAGAAGACAAGGACGCCACAGATGCATCATAAGAAAAAAGGAACCTGCCTCACAGGAGTCACCCTCTCGTGAAGCAGGTTTTTTATAGCTGTTTTCTTATTTTTTTTCTTTCCAGCAGCGGATCAAAAGCCGGGCAGCTTCTCTGATCTGCGTCTCCGTCAGGTTTGCATAGCCAAGAAGTATCGTGGCCTCTCCTTTTGCCTCCTGCCGGATCCGGTAATCCTTCATCCCGTAAACCCGGATTCCTTCCTCCTCCGCAAGACGGATCAGTTCTTCTTCCGTCTCGTTATTCTGAAAGTGCAAAAGCAGATGTACCCCCGCATGCTCTCCCGAGATCCTGCAGGTTCCAAGGAGAGGCTTCAGCTCCTCGATCAACGCGTCATGCCTGCCTTTGTAAAGAGCGCGGGTCTTATTCAAATGTCGTTCATAATATCCCTCTTCGATGAATCTCTGCACGATTCTCTGATCCACCTTGGAGACTGTAGAATGGATAAAACGGTTCTTCTTTTCGTATGCTGCAAGCAGCGGCTCCGGAAGGACCATATAGCTTAATCTGATGGCCGGTGCAATGGACTTGGAAAAAGTCCCCAGATAGATCACCTTTCCGTGGGCGTCCATTCCCTGCAGCGCCGGAATCGGTTTGCCTTTATAGCGGAATTCACTGTCATAGTCATCTTCGATAATATAGCGTCCCTCTGCCCCGTCGGCCCATCGAAGCAGTTCCTGACGGCGCCGGATCGGCATTACGATCCCTGTCGGATACTGATGGGAGGGCGTCACGTAGGCGATGTCCGCATCCGTATCCGCAAGCGCCCTTACTTCCATCCCGCTTTTGTCCATGGGAACCGGCACCGTTTCATAGGAGAGACAGCAAAAAAGCCGATAGGCCTGCATATAAGTAGGATCTTCAAAAGCAAGCGTATGTTTTCTTCCGAGAACCGAGCTAAGAAGCATCAGCATATAATCATTTCCGGCTCCGATGATCACCTGATCCGGGGTACACTCCACCCCTCTCGCCTGATAAAGATAGTTGCAGATTGCATTGCGGAACCCATACTCTCCTTTTGAATCTCCGGTCCTGAAAAGCTCGGTCTGTCCGTCCAGCAAAGTCTCCCTTGAAAGCTTCCTCCAGACATTGTAGGGAAAACTGTTTAAGTCCACGCCATTGGGGGTGAAATCAAAGCGATATGTCTTCCGGGGCATTTCCGGGCTCTGTGCAGGATTTCTGGAGCGCTTCAGCCGATACAGTTCTTCAATCTGCGCCACAAAGTATCCGCGGCACGGCTCTGACTCCACATACCCTTCCGACAACAGCTGCTCATAGGCAAGCTCTACCGTACTGCGGCTTACCTCCAGATGCCTGGACAGCGCTCTGGTAGACGGGAGCTTCTCCCCATACGGGATCTTTCCATTCTGGATATCCGTCTTGATATACGCATAAATCTGCTCATACAGCGGTGTTTTTACATCTGTCTTCAGGTTGATCGTCAATTCATTCATCGTAAGCTTCTTTCCTATTTTTTCGGCAGCTTAAAGGAACTCTTCAAAGATACGATCCGGTTAAACACCAGATGCTCCGGTGAGGAATCCCTGGAGTCGATGCAAAAATAGCCATTCCGCACAAACTGGAAGCTGTCGTGTGCCCCCGCCTCTGCAAAGCTGTCTTCTACATAACAGCAGGTACGTACTTCCAGCGAATTCGGATTCAGGTTCAAAGATCCGTCTTCTTTATTATATACGCCCTTTTCCTCATCGATCAGGTTTTCATACAGCCGGACTTCAGCCTGTTTTGCATGGGACGCCTCCACCCAGTGGATGGTTCCTTTTACCTTCCGTCCGGTAAATCCGGTGCCGCACTTGGTCTCCGGATCATAGGTACAATGAACGGTGGTCACATTGCCGTTTTCATCCGTTTCGTAGCTTTCGCATTTCACAAAATATGCATGCATCAGCCGCACCTCATTTCCCGGAAAGAGACGGAAATACTTCTTCGGAGGCTCGATCATGAAGTCCTCTCTCTCAATATACAGTTCCCGTCCAAAAGGAAGCTTTCTCATGCCAAGCTCAGGATTTTCCATATTATTATCCACATCCAGGTACTCGATCTGTCCTTCCGGATAATTATCAATCACCAGACGGATCGGATCTAAGACTGCCATCATCCGCGGCCGCTTCATTTTCAGATCCTCGCGGATGCAGTATTCCAGCATAGCGTAGTCCACGGAGCTCTGGCTCTTGGACACGCCGCACATATCCACAAACATCTTGATAGACTCCGGCGTAAATCCTCTGCGCCGCAGCGCCGCGATGGATACAAGCCTTGGGTCGTCCCAACCGTCTACAATGCCGTCCATGACCAGCTTTTTGATATAGCGCTTTCCGGTCACCACATTGGTCAGATACAGCTTGGAAAACTCGATCTGTCTCGGTGCCGGATCAAACTCACACTCACGCACTACCCAGTCATACAGCGGACGGTGATCTTCAAACTCCAGCGTACAGATGGAATGAGTGATCTTCTCCACCGCGTCCTCGATGGGGTGTGCAAAGTCATACATAGGATAGATACACCATTTATCCCCGGTATTGTGATGGTTCATATGGGCCACCCGGTAGATGACCGGATCCCGCATGTTGATGTTCGGAGAAGCCATATCGATCTTCGCCCTTAAGACCTTCTCTCCATCCTGGTATTTGCCATCCCGCATCTCCTCAAACAGGCGGAGGTTTTCTTCCACAGAGCGGTCTCTGTACGGGCTGTTTTTCCCCGGCTCGGTCAGAGTCCCCCGGTATTCGCGCATTTCCTCTGCTGTCAGGTCACAGACGAAAGCCTTCCCCTTTTTGATCAGCTTGACCGCACATTCATACATCACGTCGAAATAATCCGACGCAAAGTAAAGATGCTCCTTCCAGTCTGCTCCCAGCCATTTCACATCTTCCTTGATGGACTCTACAAACTCCAGATCCTCTTTGGTCGGATTGGTATCATCGAATCGCAGATGGAACGTGCCGTTATATTTTTCTGCCAGGCCATAATTCAACAGTATGGATTTTGCATGCCCAATATGCAGATATCCATTTGGCTCCGGCGGGAATCTGGTGCAGACCTCGGTGTAGACACCCTCTGCCAGATCCTTATCTATTTCCTGCTCGATAAAATTCTTGGAAACCACTTCTTCTCCCATGTTGTTCCTCCTCATTCTACGTAACTGTACCTTATATTATCATAAATATTTTTTTGAAACAAGGCGTTTATCCATTCTGGATTTTGATAGAAAAAAAGACTCCCGAAAAGGGAGTCCAAGCTGCCGAGCGGAATCGAACCGCCGACCTCCGCCTTACCAAGGCGACGCTCTACCGACTGAGCCACGGCAGCACGCATATCTGTCATATGCAACAGTAGTAATATACAATACACAGGACCTGTTTGTCAATATCCTTTTTTACATTTTTTACTCTTTTTCTCTTTCCAGGATTTTTGCCGTCTTGGCCTTGATCCTCTGGAGAGCATTGTCCACTGTTTTGGGGCTCTTATCCAGAAGTCTTGCTATTGTCTTGTAGTCCGTCCCCCTCAGATGGAGATAAAGCACCCGTTTTTCCAGATCACTTAAACTCTCTTCCAGCCTGCTCTCGATCAACTCCGCATACTCCCGGCTGACAAAGAGCTCCTCCGGACTCGACTCCTGTCCGGCGGGCATGGTCTCGATCAGCGGAGCGCTCTCTTCGTGATCTTCATAAAAAGACACATAGGTATTCAAAGGACTGTGTTTCTTTCTCCGGGATGCGGCAATCGCCGAATACATCTGCCGGTTGATACACAGTCTGGAAAAGCTGAAAAAGGAGGCTCCCTGCTGTCCATCATAATCCTGCACCGCCTTAAAGAGGCCGATCATCCCCTCCTGGATCAGATCTTCATTCTCTCCGCCCAGAAGATACATGGCATTGGCTTCTTTGCGGACCTGATCCTTGTATTTTTCCATGATATGGTCCAGCGCATCCCTGTCGCCTTCCCGGTATCTGCGGATCAGTTCTTCATCCGTCATCTGCCCGTAATTTGGCATCCTTATGCCTCCCTCCTGCTGATTTCTTCATTCATTTTCCGTTTTCGTCTCCTGCATTAGCCAAGGCGCTGTCTGACGATCTCATAGGCCAGAACGCCCGCCGCCACTGATGCATTCAGGGAACTGATCTGCCCTTTCATGGGGATCGACGCCACAAAATCACAGGTTTCCTTGACCAGGCGTCCCACGCCTTCCCCTTCGCTGCCGATCACCAGACCGATAGGGCCTTTTAAATTCAGATCATACATCCGTTCGCCGTCCATATCCGCACACACGAACCAGAGCCCCTGCTCCTTTAATTCCTCCATGGTCTTCACCAGATTGGTCACCTTCGCCACCGGGGTATAATGAAGCGCTCCCACCGACGTCTTTGCCACCACCGCTGTAAGGCCTGCTGCCCTGCGCTTCGGAATGATCACGCCATGGGCTCCCGCCAGGTTTGCCGTACGGATGATAGCTCCCAGATTATGGGGGTCTTCAATATTATCCAGAAGGATCAGAAACGGATCCTCACCACGCTCCTTTGCCAGCGCCAGCATTTCTTCCACCGTGGAATACGCATAGGATGCAACACTTGCGATCACTCCCTGATGCTTTCCTGTCTCTGAGAGCTGGGACAAACGTTCCTTCCCTACAAACTGGACAATGGTATCCTGTTTCCTTGCTTCTCTTAAGATTGTCTGTACCGGGCCGTCCTTACAGCCGTCCTGGACATAGAGCTTATCTACCGTTTTTCCGGACCGGAAGGCCTCCAGTACGGCATTTCTGCCCTCGATCATATTTTCATTGGTTCTCTTTTCTTCTCTCATGAACTTCTCCATTCTGCCGCCTGTCCGCTATTTACGACTCTTCCAGGCTCTCAAGCCCGGTCTTTACCAGCTTAAGCATCCGCTCCCAGTCCTTTTTCAGATACAGGTATCCCATCAGAGCCTCAAAGCCGGTTGCTCTGCGATAATCCGTTACCGACTGGTTTTTGGCCGGGGACACGCTCTTGGCATTTCTTCCTCTTTTATACACCGCATGCTCCTCCTCTGTCAGTTCCTCCTGGAGACGCCTCATCATCTTCGACTGGGCAGACGCCTGCACCAGGGCGCTGGTCTCTTTATGGAGCTTCTGTACCGGCTTATTTCCTTCATTGACTACCAGTGTCCGGATCAGAAGCTCATAGATCCCGTCCCCGATATAGGCCAGTGTAAGAGGGGAATACTCCTGTATCTCCACCTCTCTCAACTGAAAGATTTCCTGCATGGCGGCCTCAAACTGCCACTCTACGCTTTTTTCCATTTTACGCCTTCTCTCGTATCTTCCAGAATGATCCCTTTTGCCAGCAGTTCGTCCCGGATAGCATCTGCCTTCGCAAAATCCTTTGCCTTTCTTGCCGCCTGTCTCTCTTCGATCATCTTCTCGATATCCTCGGCAAGCATTTCTTCTTCCTTATCCACGATCAGCCCCAGCACGTCGCACAGCTTCGTAAGACGTTCCAGAAGCTTCTTCAGATATTCCGCGGAGCTTTCCTCTGAGGTATTGGTATTAATATATTTTACCAGATCAAAGACGGCTGCCACCGCGTCTGCCGTATTGAAATCATCATCCATGGCAGATTCGAATTTGCCCACAAATTCCTCTGTCTTTGCGTAAGCTTCCTGTTCTGCCTCTGTGATAGCCTCTTCTTTTGCATTCTTCATCCGGAATTTCAGATTTTCTGCTGCATTTACAATACGCTCCAGTCCGTTTTTCGAAGCTTCCATCAGATCCGCGCTGAAGTTTAAGGGGCTCCTGTAGTGAGCGCTGAGCATGAAGAAACGCAGCACCTGCAGATCATACTGCTCGCTGATCTCCCGCACAGTCCGGAAGTTTCCAAGGGACTTACTCATCTTCTTATTGTCAATATTCAGGAACGCATTGTGCATCCAGTATTTTGCGAATTCTTTGCCGTTGGCCGCTTCACTCTGAGCGATCTCGTTTTCGTGATGAGGAAATACCAGATCCTCGCCGCCTGCATGAATGTCGATCTGCTCGCCCAGGTACTTCTTGGACATCTCGGAGCATTCAATATGCCATCCCGGACGTCCCTCGGACCAGGGCGACTCCCAGAAAGGCTCTCCTTCTTTTTTCGGCTTCCAGAGCACGAAGTCCAGCGGGTCTTCCTTTTCATCCTCTCCGGTTACAAGAAGGGCACGCTCTCCGGAACGCAGGTCATCCAGATTCTTATGAGACAATTTGCCGTAATCCTCGAACTTCCGGGTACGATAGTAAACGGTGCCGTTCTTTTCGTAAGCATAACCCTTGTCGATCAGTGTCTGGATCATATCAACCATCCCGCAGATCTCCTCCGTAGCCAGCGGATTTTTCGTGGCCGGCTTGATGTTCATGCCTTCCATGTCTTTTTTGCACTCTGCAATATAGCGCTTCGATATCTCGTCAGCAGACACTCCCTCTTCAATGGCCTTTTTAATAATCTTGTCATCCACGTCTGTAAAGTTGGAAACAAAATTCACATCATAGCCTTTATACTCGAAATACCGGCGGACTGTGTCGAACACGATCATAGGGCGCGCATTTCCAATATGGATAAGGTTATAGACGGTAGGTCCGCAGACATACATCCTTACTTTTCCTTCTTCCAGAGGGACAAACTCCTCCTTTTTCCTGGATAAAGTATTATATAATTCTATCATCTTATTTTCCTCCTGAATCTTCTTTATTTTTAACCGATTTTCTCTTCCTGATGAAACTTGCAGATAATCTCCTCCAGCTCTTCGATCTTCCGGCGCATCCACAGATTATCATTCTGAAGCTTAAGAATATCACTGCTAATAGGATCCGGCAGATGTACCTGATCCAGATCCATCCGAGGAATCCGCTGATTTTCTCTTTTTACGATCCGCCCCGGCACTCCTACTACTGTACAGTTCGGCGGAACCTCTTTCAGAACTACGCTGCCGGCACCAATCTTCGAATTTTCTCCGATGGTAAATGAGCCCAGCACCTTGGCTCCGGCGCTTACCATCACGTTATCCTTCAGGGTAGGGTGACGCTTGCCATGTTCCTTACCGGTACCGCCAAGGGTAACGCCCTGGTACAGAGTCACATTATTTCCAAGCTCTGCCGTCTCCCCGATGATCACTCCACTGCCATGGTCGATGAACAGGCCCTTCCCGATCGTCGCACCCGGATGGATCTCGATCCCTGTTTTCCTTGCAGCACGCTGAGATACCCATCTTGCCAGAAAATAATGTTTTTTCCGGTACAGCTTATGAGCAACGCGGTAACGCAGGATTGCCTGAAAGCTGGGGTATAAAAACACCTCCATGTTAGACTTGATCGCCGGGTCTCGTTCACGGATTACCTGTATCTCTTCTTTTACATAAGATATGATTCCCATACACACGCTCCTTTTATGATTTTCAGAATAGGGTCTCTGATGGAATAAAAAAAACTTCGTCTCCTGCATGCAAGAGACGAAGTATATCCGCGGTTCCACTCTTTTAGAGCTTCCTTTTCTTAGTTCCCGTTACTCAGGGCAGAAAAGTCCTCTCCTCTTTCGGACGCCTAACGCGCGTCTGACGTACCCGGCTACCCGATACTCTGTCTGGCCTTTCATGCCGCACTTTTCGCTCGCCGGATCGACTCCCGGATGCACTTCACAGACACTTCCGCTTAAAACTGCTCTCAGCCGGTGACAGTTTCTCTCTGGCAGCCTATGTTATCTGTTACTCTTTCCGTTCTACGTCTTTTTCGTATAGGTTATATCATATGTGAAAATCTGGGTTTTGTCAACACAAAACCCGGAATCTCACCTGTGTTTTAAACAGATCTCCGTCAATTTCTATGCCAAACTCCCCTCCCTGAAGTTCTACAAAGCTTTTCACGATGGCAAGGCCAAGCCCTGCACCTTCTGTATTTCTGGCGGCATCTCCTCTGACAAACCGCTCTGTCAGCTCCTGCCCCTGAATGTTCAGCTCTTGTTCGGAAATATTCTTCATCCGGATCACCGCCTGGTCATCTTCCCGCAGGATCTCAATAAACACCCTGGTATGAGGCATGGCATACTTTACGATGTTCACCAGCAGGTTTTCAAAGATCCGATAGGTCTTCTGACTGTCCAGACGGACGGTCAGCTTTTCTTCCGGATAGCTGCATCTGAAATCCAGGTCAGCCTTTTTGATCTTGTCCTCCAGCTCCAGCTTTACCTGCTTGAACAGGTTCACAACGTCCACATCCATAAGCTCCAGCTTCACATTTCCAGAGCCCGCCTTGCTGATCTCAAACAGATCCTCGATCAGGACTTTCAGCCGCTGGGACTTCTTCTCCAGCACCTCCACGTATTCCTTCTGCTTTCCCGGATCCTCTTCCTTTTTCAGAAGATCCACATAAGTAATGATTGCCGTCAGCGGAGTCTTCAGGTCATGAGACACGTTGGTGATAAGTTCTGTTTTCATCCGCTGGCTTTTCACCTCTTCCTCCACCGCTTTTCCGAATCCCTCCTGGATCTTTTGAAGGCTTTCCGCCACCGGTTCAAAAAGCCCCGTGTCAGCGGGAATCTCGGTCTTTAGATCCCCGTTTGCGATGGCCGCCGCCGCTATATTGAGGCGGTCATATTTCTCACGGATATCCCGGAAGTACCCTCTCAGGAAGTAGAATAATACTGCGGAATAAATCACCAGCAGGATCAGGCCATAGTACCAAAAGCAGGTAATTACTGCCAGGATCACAAAATTAAGTCCCACCACCTTAAGGATCATCCGGTTATTTACGTCAGATAGTTTCAGGTCCAGCAGGGTGTCCATCGCCCGTTTCCGCCATCTTCCCATGGTTTCCCAGGCTTCTTTTACGCCTTTTCGGATGCCGCACTTCTGGGACACCAAAAGAGAATATTCCTTGAAATACGGTATAGGTCCAAGGACAAAGATCCGCCTCAGGTTTCCTGCCGCCCAGTAGACAACCGCAAAATACAGGAACCATACGGCAAGATCCAAAGGCCCTGCCACGCCATCACTTCGGCGGATCATCCATCCTGCATTTACACACACTGCTGTAATGACCAGGACAGCTGCAATGCACACCACTTCCAACGGCGCCCGGAACACCTTTTCGTCTCCGGTGTTGAAAGATTTGACCAGCGGATATAAAAGCGCCGCTGCAGCCACCAATAAGCTCAGCCCGAAGATATGCGTCTGTCCGTCGCCCGGCAGCAGACCGTCCTCATAGTAAAAATGCTCTTCCAGATATGTCCAGAGGTTTCCCTCTGTCATCGCAAAGGTAAATTCTCTGTTCGCAGGCATCGGAATATCATACTCCGAAGGCATTTCCCCCCAGTAATCCCCTGCCTCCAGTCCATTCAGGACCCTCCGGAATTCCCGGGCAATTTCCGCACGGTCCGGCCCTTTCCGGACCCGGATATCCGCCTCCCCATTTCCGTCATAGCTTAAGTTCAGTGCAATGGTATAATTCGAGAAGTCTCCCTCTGTCAGATCCTCTCCTGTAGGCGCCACACTCTGCGAAATAACGTCGCCGTCCCCATCTGCCATCACATACTCCAGGTAAGGATAGAATTCGTCATATTCCTGCAGGGTGCTGGGGATGACGTCTTCCAGACTCATGCCCGCATATCCGGTTCCTTCTTCCCCCCACGAAACGTCCCTGTCTTCTTCAAGATAAATGACCCAGGAGGCCTGGACAAACTGCCTTAAGAAATCCTCGGAACGAAGCATTGCCTGCCTTGAATTTTCCTGTTCCTCCTTCATCTGGTTTTCATAAAGGCTATAGTACGATGTTATATTTGCCGTTGCCATCAAAAGAGTCAGTATGATCAGCACTACCGCCAGCTTATGCCTGTTTTTCAATTTTGTATCCAACTCCCCACACCACCTTCAAATATTTTGGTTCTCTGGGATTGATCTCAATCTTCTCCCGGATATTTCTTACATGCACCATGATCGTATCTGTATTGACGGCCCGCTCATGCCATACCCATTCATAGATCTCTTCCGCTGAAAACACCCGCCCCGGATGTGTCATCAAAAGCAGCAGGATCTTGTATTCTGTCGGCGTCACCTTTACCAGCTCCCCGTCCACCGTCACTTCTACTCTGTCCTCATTGAGTTCCAGTCCGCCGACGATATGTATATGCTCCTCTTTGGTATTCTGATCCAGCTTTTCCATAAACCGCCGGTATCTGCGGAGCTGGGAATTTACCCTTGCCAGAAGTTCCATAGGCGTAAATGGTTTGGTCACATAATCATCCGCCCCCATGTTAAGCCCCAGGATCTTATCCACTTCCTCTGACTTCGCCGATAAAAATATCACCGGGAAATCATAGCTTTCCCGCAGTTTCATCGTCATCTGGATTCCATCCATCCTTGGCATCATAACATCCACAATGGCCAGGTGGATTTCTTCTTTCCGGATCACATCCAGGCCCTCGATACCATCCGCAGCCTGGAACACTTCATATCCCTGGCTTTTTAAATATATCTCGATCCCTTCCCGGATTTCCTTGTCATCTTCTACGATCAGCACATGGTTCATTTCCATAGTATCTTTCTCCCCTCGTTTTCTTTCCTGTCTTAATGATACGATTTTATGCAAATATCGTAAAGACCTTCCTCCTTTCTATCTAACAGCATAGCCCATATTTCTTAAGAGCATCCGGACAAATTTCTAAAGATATTCTGAAGAAAACAAGTGCAAAAAGAAAAGAGCCCTTCCGAGCTCTTTATACTTTATCCCTTATACCATTTCATTCAGATAGATTTCAGAAAGCGGAAGGAGCTTTTCTAATTCCCCGGCCATCCGGTCTGACATACTGACGCCCTCTTCCTTTCTTAATTCTTCTATGGATTTCACGCCAAACACCAGGTCGGCAAGCGCCCGGACGCTTATCACGCCCTCGCTGTTCTCCGGCTTTGCATCCATCAGCATGACTCCCGAGAACTCAGTCCCCATAAGGGTCAGGCACCGGTTATTGTCCTCGATGATGGGATCCGTCACCGTAAAGCACACGCCTGTTAGTTCAGAAAGCTCAAGAGACATCAGCATCCTTCTTACGTCCAGGATCCGCACCATGATCTTGCCCTGCTCCGGATGTTCTTCCGGCACCCAGATGCCAAAATCCATGATCTTCCCTTGCGCATCTCTCTTTAAAAGGAGCTTCCCGCCGTCACTTTCATATTCCCGCAGCATCCTGAGATAATAGTCTTCGTCCCGGACAGCATAGACCTGGCAGCTCTTCTTAAGGCTGTCGTTGGCCCACTCCGATAATTCCTGGCAGTCTTTCTCTCCTGCCTGTATCCATCCTTCCAGATCCTTTACATAGGGCCTTGTCTGTTCAAATACCGTACGAAAATCATAGGGCTCATAGATTCCCTTTGCCGCCGGCATCAGGAAAGTAAATATCTCCCCCTCCCGGTACATATCCTCAAGCGCCCGCCTCAGGACGGCTCCCATATATCCCTGTCTGCGGCACTCCTTTTTCGTAGCCACTGCCACAATATAATGGGTTTCCTTCCGGCTTCCATTTACAGATAAGGAATAAGGATTCAGATGAGCCATGGAACAGATCTTTCCCTCTTTCTCCAGCACATATATCTGATTGTTCTTTGTCTTTTCTGTATAGTAATAATCGGTGAAAGTCTGGCTGTCCTCCGGAAATGCCTCTTCATAGAGGAACCTGGTCATCCCGTGTTCTTCCGTCTCTAATTTTCTGACGTTCATGACTCTTCGCCTCCCTGCATCCGCGGACAGCCGCCGCAGCCGGCACAGCCCGCCTCGGTGGAGGCCGCCGTATAACTGTAGTTCGCCACTGTTTCCAGGGCTGCTACAGCCTGTGCCGAGATTCCTTCCCCGCTTCCGGTAAATCCAAGCCCTTCCTCCGTCGTTGCCTTGATATTCACCTGGGAAACCTCCAAGTGCAGTACTTTTGCCACATTTTCCCGCATCTCTTCAATATGCGGTGCCATCTTGGGCCTCTGTGCGATGATGGTGGCATCAATATTACTGATTACATAAAGCTCCTGCCCGATCAGATCACCCACATGCTCCAGCAGCTTCAGACTGGACGCCCCTTTATACGCCGGATCCGTATCCGGGAAATGCTTCCCGATATCGCCTAATGCCGCCGCCCCCAGGAGTGCATCCATAATCGCATGAAGGAGCACATCTGCATCCGAATGTCCCAGCAGTCCCTTCTCATATGGAATCCTGACCCCTCCAAGGATCAGATCCCTGTCTTCCACCAAACGGTGAACGTCATATCCCATCCCGATCCGCATCTTTACTTCTCCTCTTCTTTTTCTGCATCCTCTAGCGCCCGTTCCATCTCTTCTGCATCATCATCCATCATTTCTTTATAATCATGGGTGGCCAGCTTTTTAATCGCAAGACCTCCCCATACAACGCCAAGAAGCGCAAAGGCCGCTCCGGCCAGCGCATAGATCACATAGTGTTCCGGCTGATCAGCCAGTGATGACCTGATCAGGTTCCCGCCTACATATAAAAGCGCCAGGCCCGCAATCACCCGAAAAGTCAATGTCTTTTTATCCAGCATAGATTTTCCTCCATCCTTTTCTCATAATGAGTCAATTTTGTTTGTATTATACATGATTTGTCTTTCTTTGTAAAATGAAACGGACGGCAGTCTTAACTGACCTGCCGTCCGTTTCATCATTTCCCTCTTCCTCAGTCTGTGCATAAAAAATAGCGGGAACTGGATTTGAACCAGCGACACCACGGGTATGAACCGTGTGCTCTAGCCAACTGAGCTATCCCGCCACATTTGATATGGGGCCTATAGGGCTCGAACCTATGACCCTCTGCTTGTAAGGCAGATGCTCTCCCAGCTGAGCTAAGACCCCATATTCCTGCGGGTCCGTACCTCGAACCCGCTTTGCTATTATACTATTAAAAAACTCCAAATGTCAACACTTTTTTTCATTTTTTTTAGATTCTCTGAAAAACTGTTGTTTTCTACACGATTCCCTGAGCATTCATGGCATCTACAACCTTTTCAAAACCTGCAATATTGGCGCCTGCCACATAATTTCCTTCCATGCCGTAGCGCTTTGCAGCATCCACCATATTGTGGCAGATATTTACCATGATACCTTTCAGTTTTCCGTCTACTTCCTCAAAGCTCCAGCTTAACCTCTCGCTGTTCTGAGACATTTCTAATGCGGAAGTTGCAACACCGCCGGCGTTGGCAGCCTTTCCAGGCGCAAACAATACGCCGTTCTTCTGCAGATATTCTGTTGCTTCCATAGTAGTCGGCATATTTGCTCCCTCTGCTACTGCGATACATCCATTTTCCACAAGAAGCTTTGCATCTTCCAGATTCAGTTCATTCTGAGTTGCGCAGGGAAGTGCAATATCTACCTTTACAGCCCACACGCCGCGTCCTTCGTGGTATTCAGAATTCGGACGATATTTTTTATATTCGGTCAGCCTTGCGCGCTGTACCTCCTTGATCTCCTTCAGGGCAGAAACGTCAATTCCATCCGGATCATATACCCATCCGGTAGAGTCACTGACTGTCACTACCTTTGCGCCCAGCTGCTGTGCCTTTTCTGTCGCATAAATAGCAACGTTTCCGGAACCTGATACCGCCACGGTTTTTCCGGCCAGTTCTATGCCGTTCAGTTTCAGCATCTCCTCAGTCAGATAAAGAAGTCCGTAGCCGGTAGCCTCTGTTCTTGCCAGAGATCCTCCATAACTTAATCCTTTTCCGGTAAGTACTCCTTCGTAAAGGCCTCTGATTCTCTTATACTGTCCGAACATATATCCGATCTCTCTTGCACCTGTTCCGATGTCTCCTGCCGGCACGTCAGTGTCTGCTCCAATATATTTACAAAGCTCTGTCATAAAGCTCTGGCAGAATGCCATTACCTCTCTGTCAGATTTTCCCTTCGGATCAAAATCAGATCCGCCTTTTCCTCCGCCGATTGGAAGGCCTGTCAGCGAATTTTTGAAAATCTGCTCAAATCCAAGGAATTTGATGATTCCAAGGTTTACTGACGGATGCAGGCGAAGACCACCCTTGTAAGGTCCTATCGCACTGTTGAACTGTACACGGTAGCCAGTATTCACCTGTACCTGTCCCTTATCATCTACCCACGGAACACGGAACTTGAACTGTCTCTCCGGCTCTACCAGTCTTTCAAGAAGCGCGTCTTTTCTGTATTTCTCCTCATTTGCTTCAATCACTACTCTTAAAGACTCCAGGACCTCCTTCACCGCCTGGTGAAATTCCGGTTCCGCCGGATTTTTGGCTACTACTTTTTCCAGGACTTCATCAACATAAGACATTCTTTCTTCCTCCTTGATGCTTTGATATAATATACGTGAAAAGGAGCCGGCAAAGAGCCAGCTCCTTTTGGCACCTTTGTCTGTTTAACAGAATAAAGTATTCTGCCAAAAAACTCAAGTGTTTTTTGTATTTTTTATCATTTTTTTGCAGCTTTATACATCTGTTCCTGCATTTTCTACGGATTTTTTATAGCTTTTTAATCCGGATTGCAATATTCCTCTCTGAAAAATGCAATTTTATTTGAAGTAAGCCACACCGGATTCAAAGATCTTCATATCCTGTTCTCCGTAAATATTTACTGCCACACTGCGGCCTCTGCGCTCAGAGTGAGCCATCTTTCCAAGCACTCTTCCGTCCGGACTTGTAATTCCTTCAATGGCATAATAGGATCCGTTTACATTCCACTCTTCATTCTTTGTAACATTTCCCTCCGGATCGCAATAGCGTGTAGCCACCTGGCCATTTTCAAACAGCTTCTGGATCGTCTCTTTCGGAGCCACGAATCTTCCTTCTCCATGGGATGCCGGATTGACATATACGCCGCCAAGCTTGGCTTTCGCAAGCCACGGGGATTTATCCGTTACTACCTTTGTGTAAACCATTTTGGAGATATGGCGTCCGATAGTATTGTAGGTCAGCGTCGGGGACTGTCCGTTCTGTCCGGTAATCTTTCCGTCCGGAACCAGCCCCAGCTTAATAAGTGCCTGGAAGCCGTTACATACGCCGAGTGCCAGCCCGTCTCTTTCATTCAGCAGCTTCTCTACTGCTTCCTTAAGCTTTGCATTCTGGAATGCCGTAGCAAAGAATTTTGCGGAGCCGTCCGGCTCATCGCCTGCACTGAAACCGCCTGGGAACATGATAATCTGCGCCTGGGCGATCGCCTGTTCAAACACCTGGACAGAGTCCACGATATCTGCAGCGCTTAAGTTCTTAAATACCTTGGTGACTACCTTTGCACCGGCACGTTCGAAAGCTTTCGCGCTGTCATATTCACAGTTCGTCCCCGGGAATACCGGAATAAACACGGTAGGCTGTGCAATCTTGTGTTCACAGATATGAACGCGGGAAGCATGGAAGCATCCGTCTTCCTGCAGTTTTCCGTCTTCGCTCTCTTTTGCAGGCAGTGTCCAGTCATCTGTATCTTCCGCGCCAGAACTGGTAGCAAATACCTGTTCCAGAGTTCCTTTCCATGCACTTTCTGCCTCGTCCAGCCCGATCACACAGTTTCCATAGGAGAAGCGTCCATCGTCTGTCACCTCACCGATCACAGTATAGGAAATCTGGAGATTTCCAACTTCTCCGGCCGGCACCTCTGCGATCAGGTCTCCAAAGCCTGGTGCGAAGAAGTCTCTCGGATCCAGATTGTGCTCGATCTTTACGCCGCAGCCGTTTCCAAATGCCATCTTGCTGACTGCCGCCGCAATCCCGTGACGGTCCAGGGCATAAGCGGATACGATCCGGCCGTTTCCTATATCTTCATGAAATTTTCCGTACTGCTCCATCACTTTTTCATAAACAGGAATGTCATACTCATCTGTCTCTATCCGAAGCCATACCAGTTTATTTCCCGCCTTCTTAAGCTCTGGCGTGATAATATCCTTTTCTCTTGCAATGTCTACCGCAAAGGACACTAAAGTCGGCGGAACGTCAATATCCTCGAACGTACCGGACATACTGTCCTTTCCTCCGATAGACGGAAGGCCGAAGCCAAGCTGTGCGTTATAAGCGCCAAGAAGGGCTGCAAACGGCTGGCTCCATCTGTGTGGATCCTCTGTCATGCGGCGGAAATATTCCTGGAATGTAAAGCGGATCTTCTGATAGTCTCCGCCGGAAGCCACGATCTTCGCCACTGATTCTGTTACCGCATAAATTGCTCCGTGATACGGGCTCCAGGTAGACAGGAACGGATCGAATCCATAACTCATCATGGTCACCGTGTCACAGTCGCCTTTCAGCACCGGAAGCTTAGCTACCATAGCCTGGGTCTCTGTCATCTGATACTTGCCGCCGTGAGGCATAAATACAGAGCCGGCCCCGATGGAACCGTCGAACATCTCCACCAGTCCCTTTTGTGAGCACACATTCAGATCTTTCAGGGTACCAAGCCACTGTTCTCTGACATCACCCACCTCCTGACGGGTCAGGATGGTATCTTTACGGTTCGGAATATCTACAGCCACAGTTGTCTCCTGGTGTGCACCGTTGGTATCCAGGAACGCGCGGGAAAGATTTACGATCTCTTTTCCTCTCCAGGAAAGTCTGAGTCTTGGCTCTTCCGTCACAACTGCCACCTTTGTGGCCTCCAGATTTTCTTCTGCTGCATAAGCCATAAATGTATCGGCATCTTTTGGATCAATAACCACTGCCATACGCTCCTGGGATTCAGAGATTGCAATCTCTGTTCCGTCCAGGCCGGCATATTTCTTCGGCACTTTGTCCAGATCAACTTTAAGGCCGTCTGCCAGCTCTCCGATAGCTACCGATACACCACCTGCGCCAAAGTCGTTACACTTCTTGATCAGCCTGCTGACTTCCTCTCTGCGGAACAGTCTCTGGATCTTACGCTCGGTAGGCGGATTCCCCTTCTGTACCTCCGCACCGCAGGTAGTCGTGGACTCTTCTGTATGCACTTTAGAAGAGCCTGTCGCTCCGCCGCAGCCGTCGCGCCCGGTGCGTCCGCCAAGCAGGATGATGATATCTCCAGGATCAGAGGTTTCCCGGATCACAGCTCTTCTGGGCGCTGCTCCAAGTACCGCCCCGATCTCCATACGTTTTGCCACATAATTGGGATGATAGATTTCTTTTACTGCTCCTGTCGCCAGACCGATCTGGTTTCCGTAGGAGCTGTATCCATGAGCTGCTTCTCTGACCAGTTTTTTCTGCGGAAGCTTTCCTTTTAAGGTGTCTTTCACTGATACTGTCGGATCTGCCGCACCTGTCACACGCATAGCCTGATAGACATAGGTACGTCCTGACAGCGGATCACGGATTGCTCCGCCCAGGCAGGTAGCAGCTCCACCGAAGGGTTCGATCTCTGTGGGATGGTTGTGGGTCTCGTTCTTAAAGTTGACCAGCCATTCTTCCTCCACGCCGTCTACCGTTACCGGAACCACGATGCTGCAGGCATTGATCTCTTCAGACTCCTCCTGGTCCTCAAGCTTTCCTTCCTTTTTTAACTTACGCATAGCCATCAGAGCCAGATCCATCAGGCAGACAAACTTATCCTCCCTGCCCTTGAAAATCTCACTGTGATCCGCCAGATACTGCCGGTAGGTTTCTTCGATCGGAGCTTTATAGTCGCCCTCTCCGAAGGTAACGTCCGTCAGTTCTGTGGAAAAGGTGGTGTGCCGGCAATGGTCAGACCAATAGGTGTCCAGCACCCGGATCTCCGTCATGGACGGATCCCGTTTTTCCTCTCCCCGGAAATAATTCTGGATATGGAGAAAATCTTTAAATGTCATCGCCAGGCCCAGCGAATCATACAGCTCTTTTAACGGCTCTTCTTCCATATCTTTGAAGCCTTCGAAGATGATCACATCCTCCGGCTCTTCAAACTGTGTTACCAGAGTTTCCGGCTTTTCCATGCCTGTCTCTCTGGAATCCACCGGATTGATACAGTGTTTTTTGATCGCCTCAAATTCCTCATCTGAGACTGCCCCCTCTACCACATATGTGGTAGCCGTATGGATCACCGGCTGTTCGTCTTCTTTAATGAACTGTACACACTGAACCGCCGAATCTGCTCTCTGGTCAAACTGTCCGGGCAGAAATTCTACGGAAAACACACGGCTTCCTTCTTTTACCGGAAACTCTTCCCGGTACAGCGTGTCCACAGGCGGCTCTGAAAAGATGCCGCTGCATGCCTTCTCGAAGGTCTCGTCTGTCATATTTTCTACATCATAACGGATCAGCACCCGCACATTTTCAAGGCTTCTGATCCCCAGATAACCGGAAATCTCATGGTACAGATCCTTCGCCTGTACTGCATACTCCGGCTTTTTCTCTACATATACGCGTTTTACATTGCCCATAAAGCTTCCTCCATCTTCCGTCTTATTATTGAAGTAATGCCACGGATCACTGGCACATCCCATGCTCACGCAATCCTAAGACCATCATAACACAGGAATCCCGATTAGTAAAACCAAACTATTGGCTGTCTGTCGATTTCCTGTCATTCTTTTTATGCCGTTCCCAGAATTTCCAGAGAGCCCTCTGCCTCCATCCGGCCATGACCGCGAAAAGCAAAACCAGGCCTCCCACAAACCAGACCCCGATCCTCATGACCATATCATAGAAGAATCCCTCCGGCAGCATCCGGATCATATAGTCCGTCGCAGGATCAAAGAGCCACAGATCATTGGTAAAGAAAATTTCATGAAAGAGAGTAAAGCTGGCGGTAAAGTCCACGGCAAAAGAGCACAGCAGCACCACGATCAGCACGCCGAACACGCCAAGCGCCAGAAAATACCCTCTGGTGATCTGCTTTCTCATGTCCGCCTTTGTGGCTGCCAGAAAGAGCACAAGCAGCACTGCCAGCACAAGGCAGACCGTACGAAGCTTTAGCCCTCCCAGGAACAGGTTCTTCACATCCTCCATGTGCAGTCTGTCCTGCTCATTGAAGAAATCCTGGGTTTCTCCATCCACATTTGTCTCGATGGAAAGCACCTCTTCTCTTCCGATCAGATAATCCATCATATACTCTGTTACTTCCATGACATCTTCTATGGTCATATCCAGAGAATCTGTCACGTTATACTTTTCATATTCCTCTTTGTAAAATCCATACTCCGGATCTCCATAGATCCCTATCTGGAAACTGGTGATCAACAGTGCGATGATGACCAGAAACATCGCCGCAAAGCCTGCTACCCCATGCAATTTCTTCATGCTGTCACTCCTTTTTGTTGTAATCAGTCTTCTTTTTCTGACTCCCAGAACTTTCGGATCTTCTCCGATGCGTTTTCTCCATTACAAAAGCTGTAGGATGCCCATTCTCTGGGAAAAGTCTCCCGGTACCGTCTGTCCGCAAACCGGTCGTCCAGGAGAAGGATCACGCCCCGGTCCTCATCCGTACGGATCACCCGTCCGGCCGCCTGGAGCACTTTGTTCATTCCCGGATACAGATAGGCATAATCGAATCCCTTAACCCCCTGCCCGTCAAAATACTGTCTCAGAAGCTCCCGCTCCCGGCACACCTGGGGAAGCCCCGTCCCCACGATCACTGCGCCGATCAGCTTATCCTCCGTAAGATCGATCCCTTCTGAAAAAATACCACCCAGCACACAAAATCCCATCAGGCTGTTTTTCCGGTCTTCCTCAAAGTTTTCCAGGAAAATCTCCCTGGCCTCCTCCGACATATACTGGGACTGCATCACATACTCCACGTCCCCGCCTTTTTCCTCCATGAGAGCCAAAAACTCCTCGTATACCTCTTCCATAAACTGGTAGGAGGGAAAAAACGCTATATAATTTCCCGCCTTCGCTTCCGCCACCTTCAACAGGTACTCTGCGTATTTCCGGTACATCAGAGTTCCCCGGAGCTTGTACTTGGTGCTCACATCCGTCCCCAGCATCAGCAGCCTGTGCTCTGTATCAAAAGGCGATTCTGCATAAATCGTGTAATCGTCCGTCACTGTGCTGAGAAGCTTTTTGTAATAGTGGATCGGAAGGAGTGTCGCTGAAAAGAAGATTGTACTTGCTCCCTTTTCCAGATATTCTTTCAGTCTTCCGGCAGGATTGACACAGAACAGGTGAAGATAAAATTTATCATCTCCGCCAAGTTCCGAATAAATCATATAGTTTTCATCCAGCACCTCATACACACCGATAAATGTCCGTACATCAAAATATAATTCCAGAACTTCTTTCCGGATCTCTTCCCTGTCACATTCCTCCAGGAAACGCTCCATCTCGCCCATTAAAGAGACCAGCTTCAAATAGACGTTCCCCGCACTGTTCAGAACCTGACAGCCGTCGCACTCCCGCTTCAGGGATAGAAGCTGGCGGTTACATTCCTCCAGCCGTTTTCCAAGCTTTACATCCTCTGTCTTCACCAGCCTCTTGATCTTCAGAAAGTCTTCTTTACAGATCCTGGCGCTGTACATCTCCCGGCCCCGGTCTACCAGGTTGTGGGCCTCATCGATCAAGAACAGGTAGTCGCCTTTGTTTCCCTCGCCAAAGAATCTCTTCAGATGCGCATTGGGATCAAAGACATAATTATAGTCGCAGATCACGGCATCTACCCAGGTCGATATATCCAGCCCCAGTTCAAAGGGACAGACCTTCCATTTTTCTGCCTGCTCCTCGATCACTTCCCGGCTGATGGCGTCAGTGGTGGTCAGAAGCTCATAGACGGCATCATTGACCCGATCGAAATGACCTTTCGCATAGGGGCAGGCGTCCGGGTTGCACTCCGTCTCTTCGCAGAAGCAGATCTTTTCCTTTGCCGTCAGCACGATCACCTTCATCCGGAGCGCCTGGTCACGCAGGGTCTCGAAAGCCTGCCAGGCCACGGTCCTGGTGATGGTTTTGGCCGTCAGATAAAAGAGCTTCTCGCCTAGTCCTTCTCCCATTGCCTTGATGGACGGAAAGACTGTGGCAATGGTCTTCCCCACGCCTGTCGGCGCCTGGATAAAAAGCTTCTTTTTCTGTTCGATCGTCCGGTAGACAGCAGCGGTCAGCTTTTTCTGCCCTTCCCGGTAGGCAAAGGGAAAATGCACCTCCCGGATCGAAGCATTTCTCTTTTCTCTCCACTCTATCTGGAATCTGGCCCATTTTTCGTACTGCCCGACAATCCCCAGAAACCATTCCTTTAAGCTTTCCGTCTGATAGACGCTCTGGAACCTTTTGATGTCCTCGGTATCCATATTGCAGTAGGTCATCTGTACGCCAATCTCTTCCAGGCTCTGCTGGCTGGCATAGATATAGGCGTAGCACTTGGCCTGGGCAAGATGTACCGGAACCGGTTCTTTTAAAAGCTCCAGATCTTTATATATCCCTTTAATCTCATCGATCACAATGCCGGAAGGGGTCTCTATGACTCCGTCCGCTCTTCCTTCCACGGACAATATGAAACCGCGGCAGGGAATCTCCATTTTCATCGCCACTTCGGCGTGGTAATCTGCTCCCATTCTGCGCTGGATCTTCCGATGGATCTTTCCTCCAAGGAGCATTGCGTCTTTGTCTGCCCCTCCTGCCCGGTTATCGATATCTCCGCTGCGCAGGATAAATTCCACCAGGTTTCGGACAGAAATCCGGACCAGCGGCTGTTCTGTTTCCATATGATCTCTTCCTATCTTTTCTATTCAGTCCCTTTCCGGACTCCGAAGACATCTTACCACACTGGCTGCGGACTCTGCAAGAGGCCTGCTCTCTCCTGCCATTCTCTTGATTCTTTCCCGCAGATGTTCCGCCGGGGCTTTAGCGGATATTTTCCCCTGCAAATTCTGTCATATTCGGCCGGTATCGAAGCGGAAGATGGCTGAGCTGGCACCCTGGATTTTTCCGCTCTTCAATCGAGATCGCCCGGCAGAATCCCTTCCACAGGCGGACGTATTGTCCCTCCTCCCCGGACACACGATCAAACTTTTCTTTCTGCTTCTTTCTCATTTCTTCTGTCTCTTCTGCCAGAACCCACTGCTTCCCCGCCTCATGGACGGCAAACATCTGATGGTTCTTATCATGGATCATCCAGTTTTCCAGAGGCAGTCGGTCGGCAAAATGCGGTGCGAGACAGGTAAGCACCTGGGCTTTCGGTGTGATCGGCGCATACAGCACGCCATTTTCCAGTTCCCGGAACCTTAAGAACCCTTTCAGATTATGGGCTTCTCCTCCCACACTCCGACTCAGTTCAAAGACTTTTTCTACCATCGGGTGGCTTAGATGTTCCATGATCCTCCTGCTGTCCGGAAGACGCCTGGCCGCCATCATGGTTCCAAGCACCACGTTTCCTTTCTCTCTGTCATTGGAAAGAAGCGCATAATAGAGGTCCCGGTGCGTTCTTTCTCCCAGGTTTTTCCGAATCATCCGGTCCACTGCGGCAGCTTTTTTCCAGCTTTCCTCCACTTCAGCATAATCACAGAACAGCTCCTGTTCTACCAGCCCCTTCAGGGCGATTCCGCACTCCCCTTCTTCCTTTCCGCTCTTCCAGGCGTCGTAGATCCCGGAATAGATCCCTGTCACAGAATCCTCACACACATAGATCGTTTTCATAGCATCACATTCTCCCTGAATCTAACGTCGTCAAACAGCGACATCTGCCGGTATCCCATGTTTCTGACCTCCACAGGCAGCTTTTCTTTTGTCTCCAGCAGATTCCTTGCGATATAATCCTCTTCCATCCGGGTAGGATACATCATTTTCCCGCTGCAGGTAATAAAGTACAGCGCCCTTTTCAACACCACTCCCATTTTCTTCAGATCCTCGAATTTCAGGATTCCCAGACGTCTCGCCTTCACGATCCTGGACGCAGACTTATATCCGATCCCCGGCACCCGAAGAAGCATCCGGTATTCCGCCCGGTTGATCTCCACCGGGAAATAGTTCAGATGCTTCAAAGCCCAGTTACATTTAGGATCAAACAGTACATTGAAGTTCGGATCCTCCTCAGACAAAAGCTCCTCCGCCTGAAAATGATAATAACGCAGCAGCCAGTCCGCCTGGTACAGCCGGTGCTCCCGAAGAAGCGGAGGCCCTTCTCCCGTCCTGGCGGGAAGCGCCGAATCTTCATTTACATGCACAAAGGCCGAGTAAAACACTCTTTTCAGGTCAAATTTCTGATAGAGGGACTGGGCCACCTGGATAATCTGATAATCTGTCTCCGGAGTAGCGCCGATGATCATCTGCGTACTCTGTCCTGCCGGCACAAATCTGGGCGCTCCCTGGTACACCTGGATCTCCTGCTTGTTCTGCGCTGTCCTTGTCTGCACCAGACGCATAGGCTCTAATATTTTCTTTCGTGTCTTATGGGGAGCCAGGGCTTTCAGCCCGTCCGCCGTAGGGAGCTCCAGGTTCACGCTCATCCGGTCTGCCAGAAACCCCAGACGCTCCACCAGGTCCCTGCTGGCCCCCGGAATCGCCTTGACATGGATATACCCCTGAAAATTGCACTCTCTGCGCAGTTTATAGAGCGTGGCGTATAAAAGCTCCATGGTATAGTCCGGGCTCACAAGCACACCCGAGCTTAAGAAAAGCCCCTCGATATAGTTTCTCCGGTAAAACTCCATAGTCAGTGTACAGACCTCGTCCGGCGTAAAGGAAGCCCGCGGCACATCATTGGTCCGGCGGTTGATGCAGTATTTGCAGTCGTAAATACATTCATTGGTAAATAAAATCTTCAAAAGCGAAATACAGCGGCCGTCCGCCGAGAAGCTGTGACAGATCCCCGCCCGCTCGCAGCTTCCCATCCCCGTGCCGTCTCCCTTACGGTCCGCCCCGCTCGACGTGCAGGCCACATCATACTTTGCCGCATCCGTAAGAATCTGAAGTTTATCATAAAGGTCCATCGTCTCCTGGATCCGCATACAACCACCTCCCGGGGACGTACACCTATCGCATTTGTCTACGTCCCCATTTGCGTAAAAGAACATTTGTTCGATAAATCAATTATATGAACAAATGTTCTTTTTGTCAATCCGGTATTCTTTTTTATTCAAACATTGCATCATGCTCTGCCAGCAGTTTTCCCAGGTTTAAAGTCAGACCTTTGATCACCCGCGAAGCCATCTTTTCCCTGAAAGGCTTTACCACGGGCGACATACCTTCCTCCAGGTCATACATCATGATATTTTCCTGTTCAGGATCGATGATCCAATACTCCCGCACATCGTATTTCGAATAAATTCCCAGCTTCTCCAAGCAGTCATACTTCTTATTCCCCGGGGACAGAATTTCCACCACCAGATCCGGCGGCCCCATACATACTCCGTCCTGTATCTTTGTCCGGTCGCAGATCACCGACAGATCCGGCTGTACCACCACCGCGTTTCGCATACTTAACACGACGCAGAACGGCGCAGGGATCACCTCGCATTTTTTACAGTGCGTTTTAAAAAACTGATAAAATTCCATATAGATCTGACCCACAATAATCTGATGCCGGTCTCCCGGAGCGTTTTTCTTGACCAGATTTCCTTCGATCAACTCGTAATCTGTGCAGTTTGGCAGGTCAAAATAATCCTGGACCGAATATTTCGGCTCTACAAAATACTCTGCCTTGGCGTCCCGGATCAGATTGGGCGTTCCATAGTCGTACCGTCCAAGCAGTTCATCCACCGAAACGTACAACTCCTTCGAAAGCTTCGCAATCATTTCCACATCCGGAGAACGCTTTCCTGCCTCATATCCCGCATAAGTGGATCTGGCAATCCCAAGCCGCTCTGCCATAAACGCCTGGCTGTATCCCCTTGCCCTCCGCGCAAATCCAAGATTTTCCGCAAAAATTTCGATCATTGCCTTGTTTTCCATTGTACACATCCCCTTTCTTCCATCACCTAAATGCAATATATCACGTATCGACGCAATACGCAACTTTTTACGCAACATTCAGGATCATTACTTCATATTCTCATCGCAAATCTTGGCATCGGGGACACGCTCTTTATCAAAAGGGGACACCCTAAAATGCGATCGGGGACACCCACAAACGCGATTGGGGACGTACACTTTTGCAAAAAGTGTACGTCCCCAATCGTTACATTTTATTTACCACGTCTGCAAGATATGAATTATCTGCTTCATAGAACCGTTCCTGCTCTACAGCTTCTGCAAGTCCTGCATCAATTGGCATCTTTGCGAGTACCGGGATGCCCAGCTCTGACGCAGCCTCGTCTACATGGCTTTCCCCAAACACGGAAATCTTTTTTCCGCAGTCCGGACATACCAGGTAGCTATAATTTTCTACCACGCCGAGCACTGGAATATTCATCTGTACAGCCATGTTATATGCCTTTTTCACGATCATCTGTACCAGATCCTGCGGTGAAGTGACGATGACCACACCGTCCACCGGAAGGGACTGGAAAACGGTCAGAGGCACGTCACCGGTTCCCGGAGGCATGTCTACAAAGAGATAGTCAAGATCTCCCCAGATCACATCAGTCCAGAACTGAGTCACCACACTTGCGATAATCGGTCCCCGCCAGATGACCGGGTCGGATTCGTTTTCCAGAAGAAGGTTGACAGACATGATTTTTGTGCCATCCTTCGCCTCTGCCGGATAAATCTCTTCCCCGTTTCCCGAGGCTGTCCCGTGGATCCCGTACATCTTCGGGATGGACGGCCCCGTGATATCGGCATCCAGGATTCCGACACTGAATCCCTGTTCCCGCATGGTCCTTGCCAGGGATGCCGTCACCATTGATTTCCCCACGCCGCCTTTTCCGCTGACTACCGCAATCACCTTCCCTATTCTGGAATGTGCGTTTGCCGGCTTACGGAAATCCTGCGGTTTGCTGCTGCAGGAATCAGCATGAGCACACCCTGCACAGTCAGATGGAGAACATCCGTTTTGCTGTTCAGCCATTTTCTTTACACCTTCCTTACTCTTCTACCACTGCGATCACTTCGATCTCGCACAGTGCGTTCTTTGGAAGTGTCTTTACAGCCACACAGCTTCTTGCCGGCTTGGAGGTGAAATATTTAGCATATACTTCATTAAATGCTGCAAAATCTCCCATGTCAGCCAGAAAACAAGTTGTCTTTACTACCTTATCAAAGGATGTTCCTGCAGCTTCCAGAACAGCAGCCATATTCTGGCATGCACGGTCTGCCTGTCCTTCGATTCCTTCTGCCAGGTCTCCTGTTGCCGGATCCGCGCCCAGCTGTCCTGCTGAATAGAACATACCGCCGTGGGTATATCCCTGTGAATATGGTCCAAGTGCTGCCGGTGCTTTTTCTGTTGCTACGATTTTCATTGTTACCTCTCCTTTGCTATCTCTAATATTTTCTGTGCAATGCACACATCAAAAAGACCCATTCCTACTGATTTGAAGTAGGTAGTCTTTCCGTTCCCCGATTCTTCCCGTTCTCCAGATGCCAGGTAATCGCTCATCAGAACGACTCTGTCCTTCGCAAGCCTTCCCTCAGAAAGCGGCTGGCTTAAGTCTCCGCTCTCCTCACATGCATACGGAAGCTCGATATACACCTTTTCGGCCACATCCCAGACAGCATCCGGGATTTCCCGCATTTCCGGCGTATAAGATCCGATCGCTATGATGCATTTTCCTCTTAAAGTCTCCGGATCATCAGGCAGTACCGGTGTCTTCGAAGGAGTGGTGGTGCAAATAATATCACTACGATGTACCAGTTCCTCCGCTGTCTTACATTGTACTACCTTTACCCCCGGATTATCAATAGCTTTTTTAAGCCTGCACAGATAATCTGTCAAATCTCTGTCACTGTGATTATACACGTAAACGGTATGGATATCTCTTGCCGCACAGGCATACACGGCCTGATAGAATCCCTGTACTCCTGCCCCGATGATCCCGGCTGTATGAGCGTCCCTGTCCGCCAGATGACGGATGGCAACACCTCCTACGGCTCCGGTCCTCCAGGCCGTCACCGCCTGCCCGTCCAGGACTGCCAGAGGCGCCCCCGTTTTCGCATCGTTTAAAATCACCAGCCCGTCGATCGAAGGAAGTCCAAGCTTTGCATTTTCCGGGAACATCGTCAGCATTTTTGTCCCGATTATTTCATCCGTATAGCACGGCATATAAATTAACGTCTTGTTTTCATGTTCAATCACCGGCCGGGGCGGCATATAATAAGCTCCCTTTCCAAAAATCCGGTAGGTCTCCTCAATCTGATCCATCATCATATTTACATCAATCAATGCTTCGATCTCTTCTTTTCCTAAAAAAATCATTTTCTCTTTATCCTCTCTTTGCTTTTTATTGCTTTCTTAATTTCTTTCTGATTTCTTAGCTGCTTCTCTCCTGCTGCCGCTCTTTTCTGCCGTCAGGATCAGGACGGAGCGTTCTCCCGCCAGCACCCGGCTGTTTCCGATTATCAGAGGAATATCCCGGTACTCTTCTCCTTCTGCCCCGGTATTGATCTCCATCTGCCATGCCAGCCCCTCCGGCAGCCCGGGGAGCTCTATTTCTGCCGCTTCCCAGAACGCATTGACGATCAGATACACAATATCATCTTGATTTCTATGTGGATCATATCCTGCAAACATGACTGCCACTACTCCTCCATCGCTTTCGTAATCTGCCTTCCATGGCTTCCTGCCGTGAAGACTGGTCTCCGGGAATCCGCAGACAGCCGCCTTCCCTGTCCCCTGAATCGCCGGGTGGCGCTTTCTGAATCCGATCATATGCCGGAAAAACTGATAGATTTTCTGATATGTCTGAAGCCGTCCCCAGTCCAGCCAGGAAATCTCATTATCCTGGCAGTAGGCATTGTTGTTGCCAAACTGCGTATTGCAGAATTCATCTCCTGCCGGAAACATCGGTGTTCCCCTGCTGGTCAGAAGGACTGCACAGGCATTGCGTATCAGCCGCATCCTGAGCTTTATGACTTCTTCATTCTCTGTCTCCCCTTCCGCTCCGCAGTTCCAGCTGCGGTTGTCGTTGCAGCCATCTGTATTCTCCCACCCGTTTGCCTCATTATGCTTCCAGTCATATGCATACAGGTCATACAACGTAAAACCGTCATGGCAGTTGATAAAGTTCACTGACGCCCCCCGCCCCCGCACAGCCGGATCATAAAGATCCAGGGAGCCGGCAATCCTCCGTGCCGCGGCAGCCGCACACCAGATACCTCCCTTTAAATATTCTCTTAAATCATCCCGGTAGCGTCCGTTCCATTCACTCCAGCGATGAAAGGCCGGAAAATCCCCTACCTGATATAATCCTCCCGCATCCCAGGCCTCAGCGATCAGCTTGGTGTCCGCCAGGATAGAATCCCTTGCCAGCGCCTGCAGAAGCGGCGGATTTTCCATAGGCGAGCCATCCTCGTTTCTCCCCAGGATCGAGGCCAGATCAAACCGGAATCCATCCACCCGGTAGGTAGTGACCCAGTACCGCAGACAGTCAATGATCATCCTCTGCACCACCGGATGGTTGCAGTTCATGGTGTTGCCGCAGCCGCTGAAGTTATAATAATATCCTTCCGGCGTCAGCAGATAGTATATATTATTGTCAAAGCCCTTAAAAGAGATAAACGGTCCGTCCTCATTTCCTTCAGCCGTATGATTAAACACAACATCCAGAATCACCTCAATCCCATTCTCATGCAGCGCCTTGATCAGCTCTTTCAGTTCCAGTCCTTCCCGGTTATACTCCACTGCAGATGCATAACTGGTATTAGGCGCGAAAAAGCTGACCGTATTATATCCCCAGTAATTCAAGACCTCTTTCCCATTCACGATTCTGCGGTCGCTAAGCTCATCGAATTCAAAAATTGGCATCATCTCGATCGCATTGATCCCCAGCTCCTTCAGATAAGGGATCTTTTCCCGGATTCCAAGAAAGGTGCCAGGAGCAGTCACGTCAGCCGCCATTTTTGTGAATCCCCGCACATGCAGCTCGTAAATGATCAGATCTTCCATAGGAATCTTAGGATTGGCAGCCGCTCCCCAGTCAAAGTTATTTCGTACAACTCTGGCCCGGTATCCTTTGTCACTTACCTTTTTCCCCCAGGTACTCTGCCCGGTAACTGCCTTGGCATAAGGATCCAGGAGAATATGATTGCGGTCAAACAAAAGTCCCTTACCCGGATCATAAGGACCATCCAGCCGATATGCATACTCAAACTCCTCCACGTTCAGTCCGAAGACGATCATGGAGTAGACGTCCCCGATTTTGTAATTTTCAGGAAACGGAAGCACCGCATACGGTTGCTCTGCCATCCGGTGATATAAAAGCAGTTCGCAGGATGTCGCACCGTGAGAATGTACTGTAAAGTTTACTCCATTCGGAATCGGGGTCGCTCCTTCATATATATAAAATCCCGGCCGTACGTCAAACCCTGCGATACAGTCCAAAGGAATCATATGGCGCATCTCATCGGCCGCCGGAAAATTTTCCGAAACTCTGTCCACAGATATTCCTCCCTCCCAAACTGGTCTTCTGGAAATTACTGATATTATACCAGAAATTCCAGATTATTTTTAGAACATTTTGCCTTTTCTTCTTTATGATAGTATAATAGCTTTCACAGGTTATCAAACATCTTAAGAAAGGACACCAGTATTTATGAAACGACCAAACATTTTATTTCTGCTTGCTGACGATATGGGCCACTGGGCAATGCGCAACGCAGGAAACACAGACATCCACACCCCAAATCTGGACAGGCTTGCCCGGAGGGGTGTAAAATTTGACAACTTTTTCTGTGCCTCACCGGTCTGCTCGCCGGCCCGCGCTTCCATCCTTACCGGGACCATGCCTTCCTGCCACGGTATTCTTGACTGGCTGGACGGCGGCAGCATGGACAGAGCTTCCCTCTCCAGGGAAAGTTTAGAGTATATGCCCCATGAGACCATTCCCATCCAGTATACGGACCATCTTACCGCCTATACTGATATCCTGGCGGCAGGCGGCTACCGCTGCGCCCTCTCAGGCAAGTGGCATATGGGCGACAGCATGACACCCCAGCACGGGTTTTCCCACTGGTACACCATCGGCGGCGGGGGCGTCAGATACTTTAACCCCGAAACCATTGAAAACGGTGTCCTTTCCGAAAAGAAAGGATATATCACAGATCTCATTGGCGAAGACGCTCTAAGGTGCCTGGACCGGTTTTCCAAAGAGGAAGCTCCTTTTTATCTGAGCGTCCACTTCACCGCTCCTCACAGCCCCTGGGAGGAGACAGACCACAAAAAAGAATATCTGGATCTGTACCGGGACTGCGATTTCAGCGCCACGCCTGACCTTCCCTACCACCCCTGGCAGGTTTTCACCAGTCCTCACGGCAGAGGAGAACGGCGAAAGGAGCTGCTGCGGGGCTACTACGCCGCCATCACAGCCATGGATCACCAGATCGGGCGCATGATGGACCGTCTGGATGAGCTGGGAATCACAGACAACACTGTCGTTATCTTCACCTCCGACAACGGTATGAACCTGGGGCAGCACGGCATCTGGGGCAAGGGAAACGGTACCTTCCCCCAGAACATGTACGACAGCTCCGTGAAGGTACCCTTCATCGCCTCCTGGCCCGGTCATTTTGCAGAAGGGGCCGTCTGCAGCGAGCTGTTCAGCCACTACGACATACTGCCCACTCTCTGTAGTCTGTCCGGCTGCCCTGTCAGCACAAAGCAAGAGCTCCCGGGCCACAGCTTTGCCGCATGGTTAGAATCTCCAGAGCTGGAAAACAGCCGTCCTGTTGTCATATTTGACGAGTACGGGCCTGTCCGGATGATCCGGGACAAAGAGTGGAAGCTGGTGCTGCGCTATCCCTACGGTCCGAATGAGCTCTACCATCTGACCCGGGACCCGGAGGAGACCGAGAATCTTTTCAACGACCCGGCCCAGGAGGAGCGCATTGTAGCGATGCGCCGCCAGATGGAGGAATGGTTCCTTCGCTATTCGGATCCTGACCTGGACGCCAGAAAAGAGGGTGTCACCGGTACCGGACAATACTGCCGTGCCGGAAGCCGTGCCCATCTCCTGGAGAAATACGGTCCGCTCCCCAGGCCTGTAAAGAACGAATAGTAAAAAGGAACGCTGCCTCACTATCGGATTACGATAATGAGACAGCGTTCTTTTCTTTTATCCAGCCTTGGGCCGGACATATTTTTAACCTTTGATACCGCCGCCGGTAACACCGGAAATGATCTTCTCTGACAGGAAAACGTACAGGATCAGCGTTGGCAGGAAGACAATAACAACGGCTGCGAACAGGCCGCCCCAGTCTCCTGTGTACTGCATGGACGAAAGTACGCTCTTCAGACCTGGTCCAACAGGCATAATATCCGAGGACGAAGCGAAGATCAGTGAAATAAAGTACTCATTCCAGATATTCATAAAAATGAAAATGCTGACTGTAATGATTCCCGGCTGAGCCAGCGGGAACATGATCCTCCAGAAGGTCATCATAGGCGTACAGCCATCGATGGCAGCAGCCTCTTCATAAGTCCTTGAGAGGTTCTGGAAAAAGGTCATCAGGAATGTAGTTGTATAAGGAATCTGCATACCGATGTACAGGAAGATCAGAAGTCCTCTGGAACCATTGATGCCAAGCTGAATGGAAATGGACATCAAAGGAAGCACGATCATGATGTTCGGGATACTCATCGCAATGAGGAATCCTGATTTAATCGGCTTGTTTCCAAGGAATGTAAATCTTGACAGTACATAAGCTGCCGGCGCACTGATGATAACCGCGCCTACCATAGTTGCAACGGAATACAAAAGAGAATTCATAAAGAATGTGGATATACTGTTTGCATTCCATGCATTTATGTAATTTTCAAAATGAAAGCCGCTTTCAAATTTAAAGACCTTGCCCTGCATGATCTCCGGAGCAGTAGAAAAGCTGGCTCCTAAAATCCATACCAGGAGGAAAATCGTAAAGAACACCCAAATCCCTACTATAATATAGCCGGGCAGGAGTTTTGATTCTTTTCGAGGATTAAACGGCTCTCGGATATTTTTTTCTTTATCTTTCTTTTTTCCAAACATATAAGCCATCCTCCTCTCTAGAATTCCAGATCATCATCTTTAACGATCAGGTTAACAATTCCAAACACAACGAGCACGATCAGAGCCATCAGGATACCTACCGCGGCTCCTACGCCGGCATCACGTGCCGTACTTCCTGTTGTACCAAATACTGCATTGTACATATATACAACCGGAGTGATCGTTGCATTATCGGACGGCTGCGGAGATGCCCACATCTGTGACCAAACAAAGAATCCGACGATGCTGATCGTCCAGAATGTCATACAGGTCTTGAACACGCCTTTGATCAATGGAAGTGTAATGAAACTGAACTGTTTCAGTTTATTGGCTCCGTCGATCGTAGCAGCCTCGTAGTAATCTGCCGGAATACGCTCGATACCGCTGATGAAAATCAGCATAAAATAGCCGACCGATCCAAAGCAGAACGCAATAAGCAATGACCAGAACTTCCAGCTTCCGTTCATATAGTCGATCTTAGCCAGTTCTTCAAATCCCAGCGCCTCAAAAAGGCTGTGGAGAAGACCGAAACGTTTGTTAAATACATACTGGATCCACATAGTGGAAATAGCAACCGCATTGATGATGTTCGGTACATAAATGACCGCGCGCCAGAATGCTTTTAAGCGAACGCCGCTTGTCAGGATAACCGCAAAAAGAAGCGCTATGATGAATACTGCAATTCCGCCAATGATGTAGATTTTCATCATGTTGGCCATAGCGGTCTGAAAGAGCTTTGTCTCGATCAGCTTCTGGTAGTTCCCAAGTCCATTAAAGGTCCACTCGCTCATCGGATCGCTGACGCCTTCTACATTAAAGAAACTCATGATCACTGTACGGATAATCGGATACAGGAACATAATGATAAAGAAGAGCAGCGCCGGAGTCAGGAAGCAGACAATCATTTTCTTATTCTGTTTCAAGAAAATGTCCCCCTTTCTCTCAGATGCTAATTAAGCTTTTTAGCACAGGTGTACGTCCTACAAAAAAGGTATGGCAGCCAGCATCTGCCCGCTTTGCTGCCATACCGGTGTCATTCCAGAATGATTATTGAGCTGCAGCCAGTGCCGCGATGAAATCATCCGGAGTAATATCGCCCTGGATCAGTTTTACTACGTTCTCATTGATGATAGGAGTAAAGTCAGGATTTGTCTCAAGTCCTACTGCCCAGTCATAAGCCTTTGTCATTTCTTTGAAGTAAGGCTCTGCTGCTGCGATTGCATCCGGCCACTCTGTGTTATCTGTATCAGCCGGGATGGAGTTAACAGAAGATGCCATCTCCAGGTCATAATCGCCTGTTGCGATCATGGTTGCAAAATCAAATGCTTCCTGCTGCATATCGCTTTCTTTGTTGATACCAAAGCCCTGTGCTCCAACCATGGATGCCTCTGCGCCATCCACACCGCCTTCAACTGACGGCCATGGGAAGAAACCAAAGTCAACTTCTTCGCCTGTGTTCTGCAGGATTTCGTTCGGGATCCAAGATGCGTTCAGAACCATACAGCTCTCGCCGAAACCGATCTCGTTCTGTCCGTCCGGATACTGTGCCGGAGCGTTTGGTGAGAAGTATCCATTGTCTACTAATGTAGCAATGTCTTCTGCAGCTTTCTTAGCTTCCGGAACATTTGCCCAGTTGCTGTTGTTGAAGCAGTCAAGAACTGCGTCCTGTCCGATGTATCTTGCCAGCTGGAAACCATAAAGCAGGTTTACAGAGTCAGAGTTACAGGTCAGCGGATTGTATCCGGCATCTTTAACTTTCTGGCATACATCCAGGAACTCGTCCCATGTTGTCGGAACATCTGTTACGCCTGCTTCTTCAAACATAGCCTTGTCATACCATACACCTGTGGTATATACCTGGTACGGTACTGTGTAAAGTGTTCCGTCTCCCCAGGATTTTGCCTTGTCCAGGATAACCGGCATTACATGGCCCTCAAACTCTTCCTCTCCTTCCAGAGTAGAAAGATCGACCAGGTAATCCTTGGTATTCATTACGACACGCATATAGTCATCGTCGAACAGGTCGATATCCTCGCCAGCTTCCAGTGCGGTTCCGATCAGAGTCTTCATATCACGGCCCTTCCACTCGATGTTGATGTGGATGCCTGTTTCCTCTTCATAGGCATCAGCAGCCTCCTGGATAACCTTAGCCTGAGCCTCTGTGGAGTTCCACATGGACCAGTAGGTCATTTCCTTTCCGGATCCGCCTCCGTCAGAATCGGAACTGTCGCTTCCGCTGTCGCTGCTTCCGCCTCCACAGCCGACTGCCATGGTTGCAACCATTGCTGCAGTAAGCAGCACACTTACCAATTTCTTTTTCATAACGCTACCTCTCCTTCTTTAAAGATTTTTGATAAGTTCCGCTTTTTTGTTTGGGGCAAAGCGGGCCCCGATATCAGGACGGTTGCCGGTCTGCCGCTCATAGAGCCTAATCCCGGCCTCCCCTTTTATCCATTCTTTTGCCTCTGTCCGGTCTTTCGCCTGTGCCTGTCCGTCATCTTCCGGGACATTTGCATAATTACCGTACAGATTACCGCGGTATACCGCTTTCTCGGTCTGGTGATGCCAGTCCTCTGTCCTGGCTTCTTCACTCTTATTTATGATAACATTGTTCTCTACCAGCATTCCGCCTTCTGACATACCAGTACGGATAAACGGAACACCTTCCGGTATAATAAATGTATTATCACTGATGTGCGCATCTACATTGCGTACCGGAGTAATAACTCCTGATTTTTCCAAGCCGTCATTAACACTTATATTATGCCGGAAAATATTATTAACGCTTTCTCCTTCACAGAACATGACACATCCGCCTTCATTATCATGGCTGTAATTGTACTGATAGATGGTCCCGTCCCCGGAATCCGCGTCCCAGGCTTCCCCGTCCTGGTTAAAGCGCGTGTAGGATGCTTCATTATATTGGAACAATGCTGTCTTGCACTTCCACGGCCATATAGCAGCCGCCACCATACCCTCTCTTTCTCCTGCCTCTGTATAGACACTGCTATTCATATCAAGTGCGGCATTTTCAGAAATATTGCACTGCACCAGCGGCCTGAAGCAATACATAGGAGTAATAGAATCTCCTCCGATATCTCTGATATGGTTATATTCAATGACCACATTTGTGGATCCGTACGTGCTGACGATCTCATCCGGAAGTTCCAGCGTTGTAAACCTTCCGTGCTGGTATGTATATCCGGCTGCAACTCCCCACCGCCTGCACCGTTCCACGGTACAATGATGGATATGGATTCCATCATATCTGGCAATCCCTGTTTCCTCTTCATTGTCCGGCTGCAGTGCGGAAATATAGATTCCTCCGTTATTCAGATGCTTGTCATATACATTCCCGTTCACATCATGAACATATAACTCTGCAAGCTCGATCTGGTGGAGTGTTCCTTTATTCTTTGCGATCACGCTGACACCCGTCCGGTTCATCCGGTCTCCCTGGCAAAGAGTCTCTCCCTCCAGAAGTCCCTGATTGGTGATCTCAAGATTCTTTACGGTAATATACTCTGCATCATACAGAAGAACTGCCGATGATACATATCCCTTCCACACATGTACAGGGCTGTCCAGCGGCGCACCGTAATTCTGATACCAAAGGCCGTTCCCTTCTGCCGCGATCACCGGTGCCAAACCTTCTCCATATGCGTCAATTACAACAGGATGATCCTTTGTTCCTCCGCCGAAAATATGGAGGTATTCTCTCTCAAAAACGGAGCCTCTCTCCAGAAGAATCTTGTCGCCCGGCCGCCTCTTTTGTCTGCTAACCATCTTTAATGTACGAAATGGCGTCTTTTCTGTTAAACCGTCGTTCCTGTCATCTCCATGAAGAGCACTGACATAATATACCCTTTCTCCGTCCATGTTTCCTCCTGTCTGTATATCTTTACTCGTGAACTTCATTGTTGATATCTCTATTATAACGAGGCTGGCTTCCGGTTTCTATCTTATTTATGCTTCCTTTTTTATATATCTTGCTTTTTTTGTGCATTTTATTTACAAGAATAAAAAAATGTCGACAAATACACTACATTATTCACAATCAAATATCCCCGTTTTTGCCCTCTTTCCAGCTAGACGCCTTTAATATTGCAGGCGCTGACAATGTTTTCCCACAGGTTGCAGGACGGGATTCGGCGTTCTCCGCTTTCTTCTTCCAGATAAATGAGGCGCTCTTCTTCCAGTTCCTCCAGACACTCTTCTTTTCCTTCAATCCAGCTCTCGATCCGTTCCTTCGCAGAAAGGAGTCTGGCCGCCACACCGCTGATGCGGATGTCCAGCACCTCATATCCATTTGGTTTATATTCCTTCATCCAGATCTGTTCCCGCTCTTTTTTCAACTCCAGGATTATCCGGATCAATTCCGGCAGCTCTTCTGAAGCAATTTTTTTCAAGGTCTCTTTGTCTTCTTTCAGATAAGAGGACCGGATTCTTGCCCCCAGTGTGCTTTTTGCCGCGTCCACCGTAGCCAGCAGCCGGTAATAGTGAAACAGACCTCTCATTTTCCCGTTTCTCTCTTCCGCATTTTCCAGTCTGCCCGCCAGATCCCTGTAATACCCTTCAAGCTCCAGGTCTTCAAACTGACGGTCAAAAATACCCACGAGCGGATCCTGGTAGAAAATCGTCTTGGAGGGATTGGCAAACTTCTCATTATGCTCTCCCGTTCCCGGAATGTGGTCAAAAGCATCCAGCAGGCAGAAATCATCCCAGGAGACTCCGAACAGACCTTTCATAACCTGTTCCATTTTTTCTTTATCCGGAACTTTGCCGTACATATATGCGCTGTAGGCAGCCAGCATGGGAAGGCCGGTTTCCATAGGTGTCTCAGCTCCATTGTCCAGCCACAATGTCAGGAACGTATCTGAAACACCGGCTTCCCTTATCCCCTCAAACGCTGCTCTGGAGGCATCCAGTGCTTTCGCATAGTTGGGGGCAAGACCATTCCAGATCCAGGCCGCGCCGGCAAAGCACACCTGATCAGTCAGCTTCCTGTGCAGCCTGGCCATCCGGGCATACCGCTCCCTGTCATGACCTTCATAATCCCAGTAGACCAGTGTTACGGAGCGGTCCGGCTTTTCTTCCTCCGGCCATTCATAGTCCGCCGGCACCTGATAATAGTCTCCGCCTCCTGCATTTACAAAGAACATATCACTCCAGATCATAGGTTCCAGTCCATATTTTTTACAAATCTGGAGAACCCTGTCCAGATGCTTTTTGATCAGTTCTCCCTGATTAGGGACACCGTTTTTCTTTCTATAGTTCCCAAATCCCAGGTAGAACGCTTCATCCATTCCAAGATGGATCTTTCTGGATGTGTACATTTCACTCAGCGACTTCAGCATGGCGTCGATCAGCTGATACGTTTTCTCCTCTCCGGCGATCAGGATATCTTCATCATCCCGGTATCCCATCATCGCCGGCCAGCGGAGCATGGTCCGCAGGTGGGCCAGAGTCTGTACACAGGGGATCATCTCAATGCCGAACATAGCGGCATATGCATCACATTCTCTGATCTCTTCCTTTTTATATCGCCCCCGAAGCGCCCCAAAGTAGGGATATCCCTCCACTTCATAGGTATCCTCGGTATAAAGAAACAGTCTGCTGTAGCCAAGGAGCGCCATCCGTCGGATCCATTTTTTTATAGATTCCACCCGAAGCACCCCATTTCTGGAGCAGTCAAACATAGCGCCGTGACGTCCCTTGGTCCCTTCTTTTTTGGCATCTTCTCCGGTAAGAATGTATTCCCCAAGTCCCCTAAAAAAACCGGTAGGTGAGCCATACCGGATCTTTACACTCCCGTCCCGGCATTCCATCTGAAAGGCAGCATAGTTCAGATTCTGATCCAGGCTTCCACTAAGCCCGACTCCATGTTTCTCCTCTCCGGCCGGCAACACCTCAAATCCTCTCTCTGTCAGGATATCGCTGACGGCCTTCTTCTCTATTCCTTCCAGACTTTCCATATACATTTTTTTCATAGTATGTATCCTTTCTCTTGCTTTTCTTGTACTGATGTTTTATCATGGTTTCCGATTCATTTCAACACTAAAGTATATTTTACTGACAAATGTGCAAAAAAAGGAAAGGATTTAAAAAAGGGTGAAATCTATGAATAAAAATGGAACGATGTGGCTCGACACGGACGGAAATCCTATACAGGCTCACGGGGGAATGATTGAAAAATTTGACGGGATTTACTATTGGTATGGAGAGAACAAGGCCGGCGAAACGGTTCTGAAGGAAAACGGACTTCACAGAGTGGACTTTATCGGATTCTCCTGCTACTCTTCTGCCGACTGTATTTCCTGGAAAAATGAAGGCCTGGTCCTGAAAGCCTCTGACCAGCCCGGCAGCCCGCTTCACAAAAGCAGGGTCGGAGAACGCCCGAAAGTTCTATATAATGAAAAGAGCAGGAAATATGTGATGTGGTTTCATCTTGATTCCCATGACTATATGACCGCACATACCGGAGTTGCAGTAGCTGACCGGCCCACCGGCCCGTTTCAGTTCGTCCGTGAAATGTGTCCAAACAGATTCGATTCCAGGGATATGACACTTTTTAAAGATACCGACGGGAAGGCGTATCTGATCTACAGTTCTGACTGGAACAAAACTTTGCGCATCGCTCAGCTTACGGATGACTACCTGGATGTCAACGGTGTATACAGCCATGCCTTTCCGGAGCAGGAGCGGGAAGCTCCCGCTATCTTCATCAAAGACGGTCTTTATTATATGATCACCTCCGGCTGTACCGGCTGGGAGCCGAATAATGCTCTCTTTGGCATCTCGCACAATATTTTTTCAGGCTGGAAGCTGATCGGAGATCCCTGCACAGGCGAAAATGCCCGTCAGACATATTTCGGACAGAGCACCTATGTATTCGAAAAAGACGGCAGACACTATCTGATGCTGGATCACTGGAACCCCTCCAACCTGAAAGAATCCGGCTACAGCATCCTCCCTGTCCGGGCAGATAACGGCCACCTTACCGTCTCTTTCCAGGAATATACCAGCCTGTAGTTCTGCACTATGCAAATTTTACGGCATTGTAGACATTAATCACGACAATCACAGCCATCAGGAAGATAAAAAGCTTATTTACATTCTCTTCGCTGATCTTTTTGTTGATCCTGCTGCCGATCGTCCCGCCTAAGATGCCTCCGGCGATCATAACAACCAGGCTTTCGATCTGGATATCCGGGATGGTACCTGTCACACAGGTCTGCACAAAGCTCGTGATCTGAGAAAACATAATGATATAAAGGGAACTCAGCGCCGCCTCCTTGGTCGACATAGAGAAAAAGTAGGCCAGCACTACCAGGTTGATGGGGCCGCCGCCTATTCCCAGAAAACTGGACATGATTCCGAGAATGATGCCAATGACTGCACACAGCCAGATCTGTGTGCAGTTTTTTGTCCGTATCTTCTCTTTACAAACCGTATAGACCAGCGTACCAAGCGTGATCACGATAAGGACAATGGCCTGGGTCATTCCTACAAGGTTCTCATTTCCGACCGTTTCCTTCAGCCCCTGAAACATACTTTTCCCAACAACACCGCCCAAAGCGCCTCCGGCCGCCAATGCAGTAGAAATACGCACATCCATTTTTGCCGTGCCTGCACGCAGATTTTTATAAACAGATACTACGGACATGGCGAGTACGGTACAGCCCGACAAAAAGCTGATGCTGCTGACCCCCATGATCCCTGTGGCGTCCAGCACCGGTTTGATGATCACACCTCCACCGATCCCGCAGATGGATCCCACGGTACACGACAGGATACTCACCGCAAAAAATACCAAAACCATAGCTTCTGACCTCTCTTTCCTTCTAAATATTTTTCAATACTTCTCCCCATTATACTCCGTTTTTTTCTTTTCATCTACCACTATCTTGCTTTTCCCCCTGGTTTGTATTATTGTAGAACTATGTACAAATTTCCGGCACTATTTGGCCGGACAAAGGAGATATTATGACAAACAGACCAAATATTATTTTACTTATGACAGATCAGCTCAGGGGAGACGCTCTTGGATATGCAGGACATCCGGATGTAAAGACCCCATATCTTGATACTCTGGCTGCCCGGGGTGTAAATTTTGACCGCGCGTACAGCGCCTGTCCAAGCTGTATTGCCGCCCGCGCCGCTCTTCACACCGGCATGGAGCAAAGCCATCACGGACGGGTCGGATACGAAGACAACATTCCCTGGCGGTATGAACATACACTCGCAGGCGAACTTTCCAAAGCAGGCTACTATACGCAGTGTGTCGGGAAGATGCACGTCCATCCGCTCCGGAACTATCTGGGTTTCCATAATGTAGATCTGCATGACGGATATCTTCACGCGGCCCGGTATGCAAGTGTTCCCTATCGGGAATCCCAGTTTGTGGCTGACGACTATTTTTACTGGCTGAAAAAAGAGCTGGGTGCCGATGCCGACGTGACAGATACCGGCATTGACTGCAATAGCTGGGTGGCCCGCCCCTGGACACACGAAGAAAAATATCACCCTACCAACTGGGTGACGGACCGGTGCCTGGATTTTCTGCGGAGGAGAGATCCTGATCAGCCCTTCTTTCTGATGGCCTCCTATCTCCGCCCTCATCCGCCTTTTGACGCACCGCAGCACTATTTTGATCTTTATCAGAACAAAAAACTGCGCCCGCCCTTCCTGGGAACCTGGGAAACCGACACATACCTGAACCGTGACGGGCGGATCTTCGACTCGAAAACAGGGCCTCTGGATCCTGAACTGATCCACCAGGCCCAGGCCGGATACTATGCCTGCATCACTCACCTGGATCACCAGATCGGCCGGCTGATCATGGCTCTGATCGAGCAGGAGCTGTACGATGATACACTGATCCTGTTTACCGCAGACCACGGGGAAGAACTGTGTGACCACCATATGTTCCGTAAATCCAGACCGTATGAGGGAAGCTGCCGTATTCCTTTCTTTTTCTGCGCCGGAAAAAATGTCCCTCTGGATATCAAACCTTCCAGCGTATGCCACAGCGTGGTTGAGCTCCGGGATGTAATGCCTACTCTGCTGTCTGCTGCGGGAGCCGACATCCCCTCTTCCGTGGACGGGAAAAATCTCCTTCCCCTGGCAGCCGCGCCGGACAAATCCGTCCGCTCCTGGCTCCATGGGGAACACTCCTACGGGGACTTTTCCAACCATTGGATCGTCACGGAAACAGACAAGTATATCTGGCACACATCCACCGGGCAGGAGCAGTATTTCGACCTGAAGGCAGATCCTCACGAGCTGACAGACCTGATCGAAGACCCCGCATCCGCCGATCGGATCCAGGATCTTCGTTCCTGCCTGATCTCCGTTTTAAAAGACCGTCCCGAAGGTTTTACAGACGGGGAAAAACTGATTCCGGGGCGTCCTTATCCCGAGACCCTGGCGCACATAAAAAGCACAAATACTCTGTCTATTTAAAGGAGGATTTCATGAGCCACAGACAGTATTCCTTTCAGAATACCAACATAGAAAAGTTGAACGCCCGCCTTCTCTCCATTGCCCTGGCAAAGGACGAGAAGGACTGGCAGAGCGTTCTGCACACGCATCATTTTACCGAAATCTTTTTCGTCGTCAATGGAGAAGGCAATTTTCTCTTCCACGACGAAACCTATCATATAAAGGCGGGCGATCTGGTGATCGTCCCGCCTTACATGGAGCATACAGAGCAGTCCATCAAAGGAATGCCCCTTGAATATTACGTGATCGGCGTGGACGGTGTCTCCTTCCAGCCGGCAGACGAAAAAACTTGCGTGCAGGTCTTCTGCAACTTTAACAACAAATCCCTGATCGAGGATCTTTTGTCACAAATGCTCTATGAGGTAAGAAATTCTTCCTACGGATCTGATAAAATCTGCCAGAATCTCCTGGAAATCCTGATCCTTAGGATTGCACGCCATCAGCATGTCATTCCCGTACCACTTACCTCAACCTATATGACAAAAGAGTGTGCGCGGATCAAAGAATATCTGGATATCCATTACTCTGAACAGATCACTTTGGATACCCTGACGGAGCTGACCCATATGAATAAATATTATATGGCCCATTCCTTTGCAAAATATACCGGCCAGTCACCTATCCAGTATCTGAATCAGCGCCGGATGGAAGCCGCCTGCACTCTTCTTACCGATACGGATCACTCTATTTCTTCCGTATCCTCCTCCGTGGGCTTTTCCTCCCAGTCTTATTTCACTCAGGCCTTCCGGAAAAAGTACGGTATCACACCTATCAAATACCGTCAGCTGCATGCCCAGTCCGGAAGCGAGGAATATCCCTAAAATCTGCTTCCTGCCAGATATTCCAGCCTTTCTATACTATAGGAAAAAAAGCGGCTGTTCGCCTCACAATAATAGTTTTTCATCGTTCCATCCGCTGAAAAACAGTCTCTTTTACAGCCGCCGCGGCATAAAGGATACCAGCGGCATTCTCCGCATCTGTCATCTCTCCTTGCCGGGTCCCGGAAAAAGGGATGCCCTTCTGCCCCTTCTTTTTGCGCCAGTTTTCCCAGCGTTTCAAAATCTAACGAAGGATCAAGGATATTTCCCATCTGATACTGATCCAGGGCGTAAAAATCGCAGGGATATATCGAGCCGTCACTTTCGATCACATTCTGCATGCTGCACCTGCCGTACATACTGCAGGCCTCCGGCTGCCCTCCCCGGAGCATATCCACATAATTCTCAAACTGCCGGATATATACCAAAGATCCCTGTACCCTGTCCTGAAACCAGAGATCAAAAAGCGTTTTCATCGACTCCTCGTACATCCCGGGGGTCAGGGAATACTCGTTTCTCCCTCTCTCTTCTCCCAACGGATCCAGACAGGGAATATACTGCTGATGGATCAGCCCCTTGCGTATAAAAAAACGATAGACAGCCCCGATGTGAGACGCTGTCTGTGCATTCAGCACACAGAGCACATGGAATGGAATCCTGTATTCCTGCAGCTTCTTCGCACAGGCAAAGGCCCGGGTAAAAGTACCATCTCCACGATAATCTGTCCGGTTCTCATCGTGGGTTTTCCGGACGCCGTCCAGGGAAAGCCCTGTCAGAAATTGTTTTTCTTTTAAAAATTCAAGCCATTCCTCATCCATCCTGATCCCGTTTGTCTGCAGAGTAAAAGCCACAGTCTGCCCCGGTCTCTTCCTTTCTTCCACGTAAGCTGTAAATGCCCGGAAAAAGGAAAGACCTGCGAGCGTCGGCTCTCCTCCCTGAAAGCCGAACACGCAGGTCTGTGCCGCCGCAAGTGCTTTATCCACGATAGCGCGCATGGTATCGTTGGTCATTTTACCATGATCCGCTACCTTCCGCTTTTCTGCCTCGTCTTTGTAAAAGCAGTATCTGCAGTTCAGATCACAGGCAGAGGAGACCGGTTTGATGAGAAGCTTAAGTTCTCTCATTCCATTTCTCCTTTTTACTATTTAGATTTCATACCAGTAAATACCGTTTGCCTCCAAGTCAAGGTCAAAGCTTGTGCCATCTCCTTTATATACCGTGGTGCTCTGCGGTTCATAGGTATTATTGACTACACAGTATTTGCCGTTCTTTACATAGGCATGTACTTCTACATTATAATTGGTACTGAACCATTTCTTAAGCTCATCCTCATCGTGAGAAGCCCAGAGGATGGAACGGTACAGAAGGCGGCTGTTCTCAAAGCTGTACGGAAGTCCGCTGATGTAAACGCTTCGCCCTTTTCCAAAATCATTGACCGCAAGCTGCACTTCCTTGTCTGTCTGTTTCAGGATCGTGGTGCCCTCATATGCGTAGATATTTTTCTTTCCTTCTCCGAAGTCAATCTCACCCTGGCAGTCTGCAGTGATGAAATGATCATGTTCATCCCAGTTATATTTATCCACATTCAGTGTAAATCCATTTTCTTCTTCTACACCCATAACCGTGGCAAGCTGGAAGAAATGTCCCTCGTGCTGATGTGCCGCCGGTTCACCGACGCCGATAAAACCGCCTCCGTTGTATATGAATTTCTTCACAGCGGTAATGATTGTCTCATCTGTCCAGTTGTCTCCGCCGGTATAAGCAGTATCTGCATCCCCCACATTTAAAATGACATCGATATCATCCAGGATCTTTGGATTCTTCCGGATATCATCAAAGCTGATCCACTGCACATCGAACGGTGCGCCGCTTAAAGCTTCAATAATTCCGGCATAGGAATAATTCTGTTTGTAGTAGATTGCATGGTGCACCATATGATTGCCCCAGGCTCTCATCTTGCCCCAGCAGTTTAACACTGCTACTTTCTTTACACAGTAAGGTGTGGTTCCTTTGATATTCTCATACAAGGTACGGAATTCCTGGCACACGCTCTCCACATAGTCAATAAATTCCGGGAACTGCATAGCCAGCTTCAGATATCCGCCATATCCGATCCGGTCGATAGGCTTTCTTAAGATGGCACGTCTCGCCGTCACCCAGTTGACCTTTGCTTCTTTCACCGGGTCTCCTCCTTCATGGAAAACATCCGGGAAGAAATATGGCAGAAGACGTCCTTCTGTATATTTTACACCCTCGATATCACTGATCAGACGCAGGGTAGATCCGTTTCCGACACTTCCAACGACTGCATCCACTCCTACATTTTTAAACTCGTCCATAAAGGGTTCCATACCGATCCAGTGGTCGCCCAGGAACATCATGGCTTCTTTTCCGCACTCATGTGTGATATCCACCATCTCTTTTGCCAGCTTCGTCACTTCTCTTCTCTGGAAATCCTGGAAATCCCGGAATTCCTTGGAAGGAATACGGTAGGTATTGTTCATATAGCCCTGGTCGATGATATACTCAGGCCGGAATGGATATCCCACCTCTTTTTCAAACTGCTCCAGGATATACGGGCTCACAGAAGCAGAATACCCGTACCAGTCCACATATTTTTCTCTTGCAAGTTCATCGAAAATCAGTGTGAACTGATGGAAAAATGTAGTATAGCGGATCACATCCACATGCGGGTTGTCCGCAATAAACTTACGCAGACGCTCCATCGAATACGCCTTTGTCTTCGGCTGACGAACGTCGAAGGTGATCTGCTTTTCAAAGTTGGTCCAGCCGTTTGTCACAGCATTGTACATATGTACCGGATCCCACATGATGTATGCCAGGAAGCTGACCGTATAATCATGGAACTCTGCCGCGTCATGGATCGTCACATCCCCGGCATCTCCGTCATAGCTCCATTGTTCCACCGGCACGACTTCCCCTGTCGTCCGGTCGATAACCTCCCACCATTTTGTGATGTCATCGTGATCATTTACCTTCAGCATATCCGGATACAGGTGGTTCATCAGATGGATCTTAAGTTCACTGTCTACCGCAGTATAAAACGGAGTCATGATATACATCTGCTGAATCTCGTCCGGATTTGCCTTTGCCCACTCATTATCTTTCCTCGTCGTGTAATAAGTGGAATACACTTTTGCGTCTACGTCCTTTAATTCTTCCGGATAGTCCGTGCCGTCACAGTCTCTGATAGCATCTGCGCCCCAACGCTCTACCAGTTCCAGTGTCTCCGGTACCACATCCACGTCTGTAGGGATCGTAACTTGGCCTTTCGTATGCGTTTTCACAATCTTTCTCCTCTCTATAAAATATTTTCACAACTTGTTATCATAAGCATAGGCTAAAAAGCTTCTCCCGTCAATTTGCTTATTGCTAACATTTTTATGATTCTTGTCTTTCATATTATATTTTATTGCATATATCTAAAAAGAAGCCGTGGGATAAGTCCGTACCATCGGATTACTTATCCCGCAGCTTCTCCCTGCATCTCTATTCTTCCAGATCCTCAAAGGCCTCCTTCATTTTATCCATAAAGCCTTTCTTCTTTTTACCCTTGCGTCCTTCACCCTGCTCCTTTTCCGGGGCTCCGAGTGTATTACCTGACAATTCATCAAATCGGCGCAGCGCTTCTTTTGCTTCTGCGCTCAAATGCTCCGGCGTCTGGATCACCAATGTAACATAGTGATCTCCTCTGACCTGTGCATTCCGTATAGACGGTACGCCCTTGCCCTTCAAACGCACTTTGGTATCTGTCTTGGTTCCCGGCTTCACATTGTAGAGCACTTCTCCGTCCACTGTCTTGATCCTGATATCTCCGCCCAGTGCTGCCTGTGCAAAAGAAATCGGCACAGTAGAAAAGATGTGCACATCCTGCCGCTGGAAGATCGGGTGTCTGGACACAGTCACTTCTACCAGCAGGTCGCCCCTGGGACCTCCGTTTACGCCCGGCTCTCCCTTTTCCCGGATGCGTACGCTCTGCCCGTTGTCGATGCCTGCCGGAATCGATACGGAAATCTTTTTACGGCTTGACACATATCCTGTTCCGCCGCAGTCCGGGCACTTGTCCCGGATAATTTTTCCGGTACCATGACAATCCGGACACGTCTGGACATTCTGTACTGTTCCGAAGAAGGACTGCTGGGTATAAACCACCTGTCCTTTACCGCCGCATTTCGGGCAGGTTTCCGGAGAGGTTCCCGGCTTGGCGCCGGTTCCGTGACATTTCGGGCAGGGATCCTTCAGAACCACATCCAGCTCTTTTTCACAGCCGAACACGGCCTCCTCAAACGTAAGCCGCACGCTTTTGCGGATATTCATTCCCTTCATCGGCCCCTGATTCGCACGGCCTCTACGGCCGCCCCCGAACAGATCTCCAAAGATATCTCCAAAGATATCACTGAAATCCGCACCGCTGAAGTCGAATCCGCCGAATCCGCCGGCTCCTCCTGCACCGCCCTCAAAAGCAGCATGACCAAACTGGTCATACTGCCTTCTCTTATCAGGGTCACTCAGCACCGCATATGCTTCTGAGGCTTCTTTGAATTTTTTCTCCGCCTCTGCATCTCCGGGGTTCATGTCAGGATGATACTTCTTGGCAATCTGTCTGTATGCTTTTTTCAGAGTCGCTTCGTCAGCATCTCTGCCAACACCCAGCACCTCATAATAATCTCTCTTTGATTCTGCCATGATTTATCCCTTTTCTAGTTATTAAACTTTTTTATCATTTTAGATTAGACTTCTTTGTAATCTCCATCGACTACATCGTCTCCCTGGAATCCTTCCGGTGCGGGACCTGCCTGCTGACCGGCTCCTGCTCCCATATCCGGACCTGCTCCTGTTCCTGCAGCTCCTGCTGCCGCACCTGCCTGCTCATACATCTTTGTGAACAGTTTCTGAGCGCTTTCAGTCAGTTTATCCTTTCCAGCCTTGATCTCTGCCACCTGTGCATCTGTCATCTCTTCCATATTGACCTTCTCAAGCAGCTCTTTCAGCGCCTTGCAGTCCGCTTCTACAGCTTCCTTATCAGCACCGTCCAGCTTATCGCCTACTTCTTTCAGTGCCTTTTCGGTCTGGAATACCATGGCTTCTGCCTCGTTCTTGGCATCAATACCCTCTTTACGCTTTTTGTCCTGTGCCTCAAATGCAGCGGCTTCCTTGACAGCCTTGTCAATCTCTTCGTCAGACATATTGGAACCTGCCGTGATGGTGATGTGCTGCTCTTTTCCTGTTCCCAGGTCCTTTGCAGATACATTTACGATACCGTTGGCATCAATATCAAAGGTAACCTCGATCTGCGGTACTCCACGCGGAGCCGGTGCAATGCCGTCCAGTCTGAACTGTCCGAGGGACTTATTGTCTCTTGCAAACTGACGCTCGCCCTGTACTACATTGATGTCAACAGCTGTCTGGTTATCTGCTGCTGTAGAGAAGATCTGGCTCTTCTTCGTCGGGATTGTTGTATTTCTCTCGATCAGTCTGGTAGCCACGCCTCCCATGGTCTCGATGGACAGTGACAGCGGGGTTACATCCAGAAGCAGGATATCGCCTGCGCCGGTATCGCCTGCCAGCTTGCCGCCCTGTACAGATGCTCCCAGAGCTACACACTCATCCGGGTTCAGAGATTTGCTTGGCTCTTTGCCTGTCAGACGCTTCACTTCTTCCTGTACAGCAGGAATACGTGTGGAACCACCTACCAGCAGTACCTGACCAAGATCAGCTGCTGTGATGCCTGCATCAGATAATGCTCTCTGCACCGGTTCGGATGTCTTCATAACCAGATCATTGGTCAGTTCATCAAATTTTGCTCTGGTCAGATTCATGTCAAAATGCTTCGGTCCTTCTGCTGTTGCAGTAATGAACGGAAGGTTGATGTTTGTAGTAGTTGCGGAAGACAACTCTTTCTTTGCTTTCTCTGCAGCCTCTTTTAATCTCTGCAGTGCCATTTTATCATTAGAAAGATCTACGCCTTCCTGTTTCTTAAACTCAGCGATCATATAGTCGGTCAGCTTCTGGTCGAAGTCATCACCGCCCAGACGGTTGTTTCCGGCTGTAGACAATACTTCGATAACGCCGTCGCCGATCTCGATGATAGATACATCAAAGGTGCCGCCGCCCAGGTCATATACCATGATCTTCTGTTCTTTCTCGTTGTCAAGTCCATATGCCAGCGCTGCCGCCGTAGGCTCATTGATGATACGCTTTACATCCAGGCCTGCAATCTTTCCGGCATCCTTGGTTGCCTGACGCTGTGCGTCATTGAAGTAAGCCGGTACTGTGATGACCGCCTCTGTTACTTTTTCTCCCAGATATCCTTCGGCATCTGCTTTCAGCTTCTGAAGGATCATTGCAGAAATCTCCTGCGGAGAATATTTCTTGTCATCAATCGTTACCCTGTAGTCAGATCCCATCTCTCTTTTAATCGAGGAGATCGTTCTCTCAGCATTGGTAACAGCCTGACGCTTTGCCGGCTCTCCTACCAGACGCTCGCCTGTCTTTGTAAATGCCACAACTGACGGTGTTGTTCTTGCTCCTTCTGTATTTGCGATAACGGTTGGCTGACCGCCTTCCATAACGGCTACACAGCTGTTTGTTGTTCCTAAGTCAATACCAATGATTTTGCCCATTTCTAATTCCTCCTAAAATAATTTATTACAATTGATTTCCCTGCGTATCAGGTGTTAGTTTGCTACTTTTACCATACTGTGTCTCACAACAGAGTCACGGTACATATAACCTTTTTGAAACTCCTCGGCAACAATGTTTTCTCCCAGATTTTCATCCTCCACGTGCATAACCGCATTATGGAAATTGGGATCAAATTCTTTGCCTACTGCCTCGATCGGTTTCACCTCGATTCCCTCTAAGGTTGTCATTAACTGTTTGTAAACTTTTTCCATGCCCTGTACAAAGGCATTTTCCTTTTCCTCCTCGGTCACCGCGCCAAGCCCGCGCTCAAAATTGTCGACCACCGGAAGGATTTTTTCTATGATATCTTTCGCTCCAACCTCGTACATCTGGGATTTTTCCTTTTCTGTACGCTTGCGGAAGTTATCAAACTCTGCCATCTGACGGGTCAGCTTATCCGTCAGTTCTTCGATCTTTTCGTCTTTTTTGTCTTTTTTCTTTTTACCAAAAAACTTCTTTTCTTTCTTTTCTCCATCGTCGGAAGCTTCTGATGACTCCTGCCCTGGCTCCTGCTCTGCTTCTTCTGCTTCTTCTGCTTCAGCTGCTGTTTCTGCCGTCGCTTCCTCCGGGTCCCCGTTTTCATCCTGAGGGTCACCTTCTGCACCGGCTGCCTTCTTTGCCTCTTCCACGGCTTCCTTCACCATTTCTTCCTGGCTCTTTTCCTGATTATTTTCCAAGGGTCCTTCCACCTTTCTTTCTTACTTGGCTATGTTTCATCATTTTTATGAAACATCTGATCCAGCTCATTTTGAAGACGTTTCATGGATTTCAGCACATGCTCATAATCCATACGCTTGGGACCGATAATACCTATCGTTCCCTTCATGCCTTCTCCTAATTCATAAGTGGCTGTCACAACGCTGCAGTCTTTCATGTTCTGGACCGGCGTTTCGTCGCCGATATATACCTGAATTCCGGTGTTGTCCTCTCTTGCCAGCGTCTGTGTGACCAGCTCGTTCAGCTGCTGTTTCTCTTCAAATGCACTGATGATCTCCTGCGCGCTCTGCTTATCGCTGAGTTCCGGATATTTAAATATGTTGGTGGCTCCGCTGGTATAGATCTGCATGTCGTTGTCCACCTGAATGACCTCTGCCACAGCGTCCAGGACATTTCCTACCACTCCACTGTGGATCCCGGCCTGTTCTTTCAGTCTTGCGATCAGCCCCAGATTAATCTCTTCAATGGACATCCCTGTCAGCGTCGTGTTCAGCAGCATATTTAATTTCAGAAGATTTTCATTGCTTAAGGGCTCTTCCACGTTGATGATCTTATTCTTGATCACGTTTCCGCCAAGAACAATGACCGCGATGATCTGTTCCTCATCCACGGCCGACAGCTGGATGAATTTCAGCTTATTGGCGCTGCTCACAGGAGTTGAAACCATGGTCGCATAATTGGTACTGTTGGCCAGCACCCTGGCAGCCTGGCTTAACAACTGCTCCATCCGGTCAGCCTTATCCAGCATCTGCTCCTGCATCTCATTTAACTCCTGCTCCTTTTCCTCCATCAGCATATCCACATAGAGGCGGTAGCCCTGGTCCGAAGGGATACGTCCTGCTGACGTATGAGGCTGCAGGATGTAGCCAAGCTCTTCCAGATCCGCCATCTCATTACGAATCGTTGCTGAACTCAAATTCAGGTCCGTGTACTTGGAAATAGTTCTGGATCCTACCGGCTCCCCGGTCTCCAGATAATTCTGGATGATCGCATGAAGGATCTTCAGCTTCCGCTCACTAAGTCCATGTTCCGCTACCATGCATCCTCCTCCTTTCGGCTTTATTAGCACTCCCCAAAAATGAGTGCTAACATCTTCGACTATTAATTTAGCACTATGCTATTTGTTTGTCAACACCCTTTCACAAAATTTTCAAACGGGGACGTACACTTTTGCGTCAGGTGTACGTCCCCAATCGCAATATACGGTGTCCCCAACCGCATTTCACCCTGTCCCTTTTTGCACTCCCCCTGTCCCCAATAAAAAAAGAAGCAGGATCTCTGCTTCTTTTTTTATTAGCTTAATTCTACTTTTGCCGCTTCTTCGGGCTTGAAGTCGTTCTGCAGATCGTAGATGTTATGTCCGGTGGATTCACTTAAGACCCTTCCTTCTAATGAATAGCAGCGGATGAATCTTTTCCCGTCTACGCTGGACCAGTGCTCCACATCCCAGCTCATGTATCCGTCCTCATCTGACTTTTTTTCTTTCAGATACAGGTCTACCTGCCGGCCTTCCTTCATCTTTTCGATCAGGCCCTTGGTCCCGTCCACCTCTACCTCTGTCTTGTTCACTGCATCATAAACCTTCATGACATTTCCTCCTATTTAAAAGTTTCTATGTAAATTATAGCTTCTGAAAATAAAAAATACAATCTTCTTCTTTTTTTATCTTGACAAATTCATTTCTCAAATATATTATTGTATTAACTTAATAATACACTAATACATAAATACATTTGAAAGGAGCACAAATATGAGTGTCATATTACGCACAAACCAGCTGACAAAGCGTTACGCTCACCGCACTGTGGTGGATCACCTTTCCATGACCATCCACGAGGGTGATATCTATGGATTTATCGGAAAAAACGGAGCCGGGAAGACCACACTGATACGCATGATCACCGGACTTGCCGCCCCGGATGACGGGACCATCCTTATGTTCGGGAGCCCGGATCTGCCCGAGGGCCGTAAATTTACCGGCACCGTTATCGAATCTCCCGCACTCTATCCAGGAATGACAGCAAAGGAGAATCTCCTGGCCCAGTATAAGCTCCAGGGCATCCGGAATGAATCCCAGGCTGATTCTATCCTGACACTGGTTGGTCTTGACGATGCCGGAACGAAAAAGGCAAAGGACTTTTCACTGGGGATGCGGCAGCGCCTGGCAATCGGCATCGCTCTGATCGGAAATCCGAAATTCCTGATTCTGGATGAACCGACAAACGGCCTGGACCCGGAAGGAATCAAGGAGATCCGGGACCTGATCCTGAGACTAAACCACGACCGCAAGATCACCGTGCTGATCTCCTCCCACATCCTGGGAGAACTTTCCAAATTTGCCACGCGCTACGGGATCATCCATCAGGGAAAACTGATCGATGAATTTACAGAGGAACAGCTGATTCAAAGATGCAGTGCCCCGGACGGGACACCGATCATGGATCTGGAGGATTATTTCTTAAAGAAAATACAAGGGGGAATCTAAAAATGACACATATATTAAGAAGTGATTTTTATAAACTGAGAAAAGCCAGATATTTCTGGGTCTGCCTGGCTGTCACGGTAATCCTGGCTGTCGGGAGTGTTTTTCTTCTGGATTTTACCTATCGTCTGGCGGGAGACCAGATGGAGACCCAGGTCGCCTCACAGCAGGAAACGCTGGAGGAAAGCGGCGTCAGTGTCTCTGTGGAAGGCGTACCCTTAAGCTACGACGAGCTAAGCGGTTCAGGCCAGCTCCTCTCCTTCTTTGCCGGCAACACAACATTGATCCTGGCAGTACTCATCTCTCTGTTCGTAGGCAGCGAATTTAACCATGGCACAATCAAAAACATGGCCTCCAGACAGTACAGCCGGGCAGCCCTCTATGTCTCCAAGCTGATCACAGGCATGGCCGCAGGAGCCTTTCTGACCCTGGTCTACGTCCTGTTCGCAGCTGTCACGGCTTCCATCCTCTGGGGATTTGGCCCTGTTTCTTCAGGGTACTGGCCCCGGACACTCGGGGGAGCCGGACTTGAGCTTTTGCTCCTTTTCGCCTTCATATCTGTTTTCGTAATGTTTAGCTTTATCATCCGGCAAAATGGAGGATCGCTGGCCGTTAACATCTGTTTCCTGGAATTTTTATCTCTGTTTGCCATGCTGGGAGAAATGCTGGTCAAAAAATTCACAGGCAAAACCATGACATTATCTAATTATCTGATTGATGCTAACATGAATGCTCTGCTTGGCGGACTTACCCGAACTTCCGTGATCCGCGCTCTCTTCGTTGCCGCCGGATTTTTTCTGGCAGCGCTTCTCATCGGAATGGTCCATTTCCAGAAGCGGGATATCAAATAAGCCAGAACTCACTTTTCCGGTAATCCAAGACCCCATGTCGGCGGAGCTTTGAAAGCTCCGCCGACATGGCGCTTCTCTCCACACACAGATAATCCGCCAGCTCCTGACGGTTAAACGGAATCACAAAATGCCGGGCATTCTTTTGCTTCGCCGTTTCTGATAAATAAGAAAGTAATTTTTCTCTGGTCGTCCGTTTGGACAGGTGACGCAGCTTTTCACCGAGCATTACATTTTTCCCGGCCAGGATCGTCACCAGATTCCGGATCAGCTGCTGATGAAACGGGCAGGATGCCGGACACACTTCGAGTACACGCTGTATATCCACCTGGAAAACCTGACTGTCTGTTACAGCCACTACACTGACCGGACTTCCTCCCACGCCCGCACATGCATAGGCCGCCCCGAACAATTCCCCCGGCGTCAGTTTCTCAAGGATATTCCTGTTCCCGAACACATCCTCGCTGACTACCTGCACGCAGCCGCTCAGGACGATCCCTACCTTTCTGGCAGGCTCGCCTTCTGACCAGATCACTTCCTGCTTCTGAAAATATCTTTTTCTGCCATCCAGACAGTGAAGGATACTCTCACAATCCTTCCTGCTTATCCCTTGAAACAGCGGCATTTTCGCAAATAGGTCCTGATATGCTTCCATAATTTTTCTCCTTCGTTGGAAATCCAACATACTTTTGGAGGAAATTATAGTAAACTGCAGACATCAAGTCAAGGAGGGATTTCATATGATAAGAAAAATTATCCAGATAAATGAAGAAAAATGTAACGGATGCGGCGCCTGCGCGGCTGCATGCCACGAGGGAGCCATCCAGATGATAAATGGAAAAGCAAAACTGATCCGGGACGACTACTGCGACGGACTGGGAGACTGTCTGCCGGCCTGCCCTACCGGAGCCATCACTTTTGAAGAGCGGGAGGCCGCCGCTTATGATCCGGAAGCCGTCCAGCTTCATCTGAAAACCAGAAAGGATTCCAGCTCTCAGGCACAGCCGACTTTCTCAGGCTGTCCCGGCCAGGCCCCCAGATCCATCAGCCATACACCTTCCGACTGCAGCGCCGCCAAAACGCCCCTGGAATCAGCTGCCCCGCAAAGCCAGCTCTCCCAGTGGCCGGTGCAGATCCAGCTGGCCCCGGTAAACGCGCCGTATTTCCAGGGCGCCCATCTTCTGATCGCAGCCGACTGCACCGCCTACGCTTATGCCAATTTTCACCAGCGTTTTATCCGGAACCATATCACTTTGATCGGATGTCCGAAGCTGGATCCGGTGGACTATACTGAAAAACTGACGGAGATCATCCGGGGCAACGACATCAAAAGCCTGACCATCGTCCGCATGGAGGTTCCCTGCTGCGGAGGGATCCAGCATGCCGCCACCCAAGCTTTAAAGGCCAGTGGAAAATTCATCCCCTGGCAGGTGGTGACAGTAAAAATCGATGGAACTATTCTGGAATCAAACGGATAACATTTAAGGGGCGATTACTCGCCCCTTAAAAATTTCATCCATTCCCCGATCTTCTTTTCATATCCGTTCTCGCCGGGTTCATAGAACTTCGCACCCAGGATCTCATCCGGCAGGTACTGCTGCTCTACATAATGATGTGGGTAATCGTGGGCGTACTGATAGCCGATACCGTGCCCCAGCTTTCCGGCGCCCTTATAATGCGCATCCTGAAGATGGGAAGGCACCGTCGTTTTCTTAGATCTCACGCTTTCCATCGCTGAAAAGATCGCATTTGTTGCAGAATTGCTCTTAGGTGCTGTGGCCACATAGGTCACTGCCTGCGAAAGGATGATCTGAGCCTCCGGCATACCGATCCTCTCCACTGCCTGAGCCGCTGAAACCGCCACGTTAAGAGCCATAGGGTCTGCATTTCCCACATCCTCTGACGCACATATCATGATCCTGCGGGCGATGAACTTGATATCCTCCCCGGCATAAAGCATTTTGGCCAGGTAATAAACCGCCGCATCCGGATCGGATCCCCGCATACTTTTAATGAAGGCAGAAATCGTGTCATAATGATTATCCCCGGTCTTATCGTAGCGGACCACCCGCTTCTGGATACATTCACTGGCTACCGGAAGAGTCAGATGGATCTTTCCGTCTTCGCTTCGCTCCGTCGTCAGGATCCCCAGCTCCACTGCATTTAAAGCGCTTCTTGCATCTCCGCCGCAGATGTCTGCCAGAAAATCCAGCGCATCGTCCTCGATCACCGCCTGATAGCTTCCCATACCCTTTTCCACATCATAAACCGCCCGGCGGATCAAGGTTTTGATATCCTCCGGCTCCAGGGGATAGAGCTCAAAGATAACCGACCGGGAGATCAGCGCACTGTTCACCTCGAAATATGGATTTTCTGTAGTGGCGCCGATCAGGATGATCGTCCCGTCCTCCACAAACGGCAGAAGATAATCCTGCTGCCCTTTATTGAACCGGTGGATCTCATCTATAAAAAGGATCGTCCTTTTCTGGTACATCCCCTGCAGATCCTGGGCTTTCTTTACTACCTCTTCCATATCCTTTTTCCCCGCTACCGTAGCGTTGATCTGGGTAAACTCCGCACTGGTGGTATGGGCAATGACCTTTGCAAGCGTTGTCTTCCCGGTTCCCGGCGGCCCATAGAAAATGACAGAGCTTAGCTTGTCTGCCTTGATTGCCCGGTACAACAGCTTATCCTTCCCGATGATATGCTGCTGCCCCACCACTTCATCCAGAGTCGTGGGCCTTAGTCTGGACGCAAGCGGCGATTCCTTTTCCTGGTTTTGTTCCCGCATATAATCAAATAAATCCATTGCTTCCTATCTTCCTTCCCATCCAATGATTTCCCGGACTGCCTCTCCGGCGATCAGAAGCCCTGCCACCGGCGGCGTAAAAGAAATACTCCCGGGCAGCGACATGCGGCTCCCTTTTTCTTCTCCTGTCTCTTTGCCGGATACATCCACAGGCTTCTCTTTTGAATACAACACTTTCACCCCATGGATCCCTCTTGCCTTCAGCTCTTTTCTCATTACCTTGCAGAGCGGGCAGACGGATGTACTGCTGATGTCCGCGATCTCAAACAGTTCCGGATGCAGTTTATTGCCGGTACCCATGCAGCTGATCAATGGAATCTCTTCTTTCTTTGCCCTCTCGATCACGGCCAGCTTCGCTGTCACTGTATCAATGGCATCGATGATATAATCCGGACGGATCTTGAAAATCTCTTCGATATTTTCCGGCAGCACAAAGGTTTCGTAAGTAAGGACTTCTGTCTCCGGACAGATATCATGGATCCTTTCTTTCATGATTTCAGTCTTATACCTTCCCACCGTACTGTGATACGCGATGGACTGGCGGTTGATATTGGTAAGAGACACTTTGTCATTATCCACCAGGATCAGTCTTCCCATGCCGCTCCTTGCCAGGGCCTCGATGCAGTGGGATCCTACGCCTCCCACTCCAAGCACCAGGACCGTTGTCCTTCGAAGCTTCCCAAGCGCCTCTTCTCCGATCAGGAGCTCCGTCCTTGAAAATTCATGTATCATAAGTCTTCTCCATTCCTGTATGCCAAGAAAAACTGCGGAATATCCGCAGTTTTTCAGAAGCTATCTTTTCTTAACACTCCATCCGAACCTTCCCAGGCTTTTGCCCAGTCCCAGATATTCTCCATGGGAATAAGCCAGAAGTCCGGTATGGTTCAGCTCAAATTTTCCATTTTTCTTCATATATTTCTCATCGACCTGAACAGCCGTAACTCTGGCAAGAAACATGTGATGGCTTCCCAGTTCTTTGACCTCTGTCACTTTACACTCGATGTTCACCGGGCTTTCCAGGATCACCGGCGCATAAGAAAGGGTATTCGCTTTCCCCTTTGTCAGCCCCATTTCCTTCCACTTATCCACATCTCTTCCAGATTTTACACCACACCAGTCCGTGGCCTTTGCAAGCTCCTCCGTCGTAAGATTCACAACAAATTCTCCGGTCTCCCGGAGCATTCCGTAGGAATAGCGCTCCGGACGCACGGAAATATAAAGCATCGCCGGATCTGTACAGATGGTGCCTGTCCAGGCCACCGTCAGTATATTTGCACTGCCTGCCTTGTCAGCGGCGCTCACCATTACCGCCGGAAGCGGATACAGCATATTCCCCGGCTTCCACACTTGTCTTCCCATAGCATATTATCCTTTCTTTCCTGTCATCTCCTACTGCTGCATTGTGCTCACAAGCGTAGGGATCAGCTGCTTCTTCCTGGATACCACGCCTTTCAGAATGATCCGGTCTGTATCCTCCCTGAGATCAAAGGCCTCCAGCACCTTTTCCTTTGCCCCGGCTCCACAGCACAGAAGCTCTGTGGACTCTTCCAGGATATCTGTCAGCATGAAGAAGATCATCTGCAGATTGTGGTCCTTCAATACCTTTGGAAGATGAGGATCCAGGGTCTGCCGGATCTCATCCAGTTCTTCTTTATTCATCGAATTGATCTGTCCTACGCCGAATACCATATCGTTGACCGTAAACTGCTTAAAGTCCTGGAAGCAGATTTCTTCCGCACTCTTGCCCTGCAGATTGCTTCCTGCCCGGAACATTTCACTGGCCAGCTGTTCCAGATCGACCTCTGCGATCTTCGCAAGCTTTTTGGCCGTCTTTTCATCCACTGCCGTACAGGTGGGCGAACGGAACAACAATGTATCCGAAATGATCGCGGAGCACAAAAGTCCGGCAATCGTCCGGCTGATCTTAACCCCGGCCTCCTGATACATCTGATACACGATCGTCGCTGTACAGCCCACCGGCTGATTCCGGAAAAATACAGGTCCTACCGTCTCAATATTTCCCAGCCGGTGATGGTCGATGATCTCCACGATCTCCGCCTCCTCGATGCCGTCTACGGCCTGGGATTTCTCATTGTGGTCTACCAGGATAACCTTTTTCTTACTTACATCCAGGAAACGCCGCCTGGAAATAAAGCCCCGGAACCGTCCGTGCCGGTCCAGGATCGGGAAATCACGGAACTTCTTTTTCGTCATGACTTCCTTGATATCATCCACATAATCATTGAGCTGGAAGCTGGTCAGCGGTGTCTTTGTCATAAAATATTTCACCGGGATACTCTGGTTGATCAGCCTTGCCGCCGTAAATGTATCATGCGGCGTGCGGATGATGACAATACTCTGCTCCTCCGCCTTTTTAATCAGCTCATCCGGTACTTCCGCATTCTGGCATACCACCAGGCAGCTGGCGTCGATATCCACCGCACAGGCCTGAGACTCATACCGGTTTCCCAGGATGACCAGATCGTCTTTCTCGATAAACTGTTCCATCAGATCCGGATTGGATGCGCCGATCGCCACTTTTCCTTTGGTGAAATGCCCGTGCTCGTTGCCGGTCACCAGCGTACCGTCCAGCGTTTTGATAATATTGCGGTACTGAGTCTTTGCAGCTGACAGTACCCGGTTGTCATATACGTCCATATAGGATGTAGCTATATCTCCGGTAGAGATCACACCCACCAGCTCTTCATCCTTCAGAACAGGAATTGTTTTGATATTATTTTCTTTCATTTTCTGCCAGGTATCTTTAATAGACATCTGCGGATCCACACCGTCGATCTTGTGGATATCGATATCCTTCACCTGGAGTTTGACATTCTGCAGAAGAGGCGGTGCGTCCACACCGAACCGCTGAAGAACGTAGGCTGTTTCTTCATTGATAAGCCCGGCTCTTCTGGAAACATACTCTTCTCCTGTAATTTCTTTTTTCAAATGAGCATATGCGATTGCAGAACAGATGGAATCTGTATCCGGATTCTTATGCCCTACCACATATACTTTTCCTGATTTCTTTCCCATAAATTCCTACACCTCACTCGACATCTGCCATAAAAGATGACCCTAAATTTAAGCTTGCCATCTTTTCTTCCTTTCGTCAACCATAAATTTAGATAAAGAATTCATTTTTCTTTGAACAAGTCCGGAAAATTATGCTATACTGAAAGAAATATGTAAATATGGATACAAAAACTACTCTGAGAAAGGAACTTTAAGACTATGAGCGAAGAATTATTACAGGAAGAAACAACAATGGCTGACCTGGAGGAGCATTTTGATGATGCTAATCCCTGGAACGTTGTACAGTCATACATGGAAAACAAGACCATCCTTCCGGTCAAGGTAGAAGGAATCGTCAATGGCGGCGCCATTGCTATGGTAGAAGGACTGCGCGGATTCATTCCTGCATCCAAGCTTTCTCTTTCTTACATTGAAGATCTGGAGACTTATCTTTTAAAAGATATTGAAGTCCGGGTCATCGAAGCAGACGAGGCAGAAAACCGTCTGGTGCTGTCTGCCCGTGAGATCCTGAAGGAAAAAGAGAAAAAAGCGATGGAAGAAAAAATCGCAAATATCCAGATCGGCACTGTCATGACAGGAACCGTAGAGTCTCTGCAGAATTACGGAGCCTTTGTCCGTCTGGAGGACGGTCTGTCCGGCCTGGTACACGTTTCACAAATCAGCCAGAAACGGGTAAAATCTCCGAAAGATGTGCTGAATGTCGGGGACGAGGTCAAAGTAAAGATCATCGGCATCAAGGACGGCAAGATCAGCCTCAGCATGAAAGCCCTGGAAGAGCGTGAAGAAGCTCCGGTAGAAAAGGTAGAGATCCCGAAATCAGAAAATATCGGGACAAACCTGGGAGATCTCTTTAAAAACCTGAAACTCTAATTTTTAAGGTGGCCAAATGATCTGGCCACCTTTCTTTATGCCGTAATCGGAAAATGGATGACTACCATTCCTCCCGCATCTCCAGAGTTTCCAAGTTCCAGCCGTCCCCCGTGTTTCTGAAGCAGCGTAGATGTAATATAAAGCCCCATTCCATAGTGTGCGGTCCCTTTCCGGCTCTTGTCCGCCTGATAAAACTGTTCCGTCCCATGGAGCAGCGCCTCTTCTGTGAATCCCGGACCGCTGTCTGTGACCGTGATCTTTAAGAAGCAGGATTCCTGCTGCCTTTCCTCCTCTGCCCGGATCACAAGCGTCCCTTCATCAGGGCAATAGTCCGCTCCATTGGATATCACATTCAAGACCGCCCTCTCCAGCTCCTCCCGGATTTCCTTTCTTCCCCGTATCACTGTTTCCGGCATCTCAAACCTGGACTCTATCTTCAGTTTTTTCCCTCTTCCGAGAGCTTCTGCCATTTCCCGAATCCCGTTCAGGAAACTGCCGGTTTCAAATTCCCCGGCTTCTTCCGAAGCTTCCCCGCTCTGCTGCAGCGCTTCCTTAAGAGAGATAAGATACTGTTCCATGTCTGCCGTCCGCTCCAGGATCTCCAGGTCCCAGCTTCGGATCTCCTCCAGCTGATCCGTCTCCTGGATCAATTCCGCATTTCCCCGGATAATGGTTAAGGGAGTCTTGATATCATGGGCCAGTGCGGCGATCTGTTCCTGCTTCCTGCGCTGCGCCTCCCACTGCTCTTTCAGAGAACTTTGCAGGGCTTCCTTCATAAGGAACAAAGACGCCAGTACCTGATCGATCTCCTTGATATCCGAATATCCGCGCCCGAAATCCAGATCCTTCCTGGTCACCTTATCCGCCGTCTCTTCTAACACGTCCAGCCGCTTTTTCAGAAAGCGGCCAAAGTGCCGGGCATTCAGCCAGACTCCGGCTGCGAACAGGATCAGGAACACCGTCAGCATCAAAAATTCCAGATTGGGGATCAGCCGCCTGAGCAGTGGATTTTCAAACTTGGGGATCAGCTGATACTGGATCAGGACCAGGTCCCCGTTCTCCTTTTCAATCCCGCGGTAAAAGGTGTTATATTCCCTTCCTCTGTCTCCCTGCTCCCAGCTTTCCCAGATACGTCCTGCCTCTTCTTTGTCAAATGTCCCCCGTAGAAACTCTCCTCCGGGGCCGAACACACCAAAGCTGCAGCTGTCCGGGATCAGCGTCTCCTCTCTGCCCGCGCTGCTTCGGATTTCTTCTGCATTTTCCTCGATCCTTGCCTGCTCATAGTCCGCCGCGCGGATGACTCCCGTGCCGGCCAGAAGCAGATACAAAAACACAAGGCCTGCCGCCAGAATCACCATCCAGGCGCAGAACCGGAAGAGATAACGGATAAACACCAGATACAGGCTTATTTTTCTTTCTCTTTTCTTTTTCACGCCTTCCATTTATATCCAATCCCCCATACCGTTTCAATCGGCTCCAGGTCCGCCTCCCGGAACTTTGCCCGGATGTTTTTTATATGCTCTGTGATGGCAGAATCGTCGCTCCTGCCATCATATCCAAACACATGCTCATAGATCTGCTCTCTCGAAAACACCTGTCCCCGGTGCAGCGCCAGGAATTCACAGATTTCATATTCCCCCGCCGTCAGAGAAAGTTTCCTTCCTTTTGCCTCTATCCTTTTCTCCTGCAAAAAAAGGCGTACCTCTCCTACAACGGCCGCATATTTCTTTTCCCGTTTTTCCCGGCGGATATGTGCCTCTGCCCGGCACCTGAGTTCGCCGATCCCAAACGGCTTTCGGATATAATCATCAGCCCCAAGCCCCAGGCCCTTCATCACATCCTCCTCTGCCGTTTTTGCCGTCAGGAACAGTACCGGACAGTCCGTCTGGTCCCGCAGCCTTTCAAGAAGTTCAAATCCATCCATTCCCGGCATCATCACATCCAGCATCACCAGGTCGTACTGTGCGATCGGAAATCCCGCTTCAAGAAGCCGAAGCGGATCCGATACCGTATCTACTTCCATCCCGCTTCTTTCCAGCGCCGCTCTTATAATCTTTAAAATCCCCTCTTCATCATCTACTGCAAGCACTCTAGCTCTCATTCTTCCTGACTCCTCCTGCCCTCATATTTATAAAACCACACAAACGCCAGTAAGATTATACATATCGCTATTGCAAAGCAGACACCGGCCTCCTTCCAGATTGTTTCTGAAAGCTTCAGCCCCCTGTCCTTTTCCGCCATATATTGTAACAGATAAGTGGAAAATCTTCCACCCCAGGCCCAGGGAAAAAACATCCATTTTCCGTCTCCCAGGCCAGTCAGGAACAGAAAAGAAAGCAGTGTCCCTGCAATTCCAAAGCATATGGACACGCCTTTTCCGGCGGCAAAGGACAAGGCCAGATGGATCAGATACACAGTCACCTGCCCCAGGAAGATCAAAGCAGCACTGGAAAGACATGTCCAGAGCCCATATGCATTTCCATCCGGAAAGCAGCGGTAAACAAGAGAAAATCCCATGAGAGCAGCAAGACCGGCCAGCAGCCCAAGCCCCAGCAGCACGATCCATTTCGCAAGCAGCGCATGAAATCTTCTGCCTGGCAGAAGGAAGAAATTCTGATATCCTAAAGCTTCCTCCATCTCCGCGGAAAGCCCGCATATCATGCCGCAAAAGAAGGGCCACACACAGGCCACCGTCTGGAAATAGACCAGGACCTCAGAGCGGCTCTCCCAGCCGGCAAGACTGTAATACCAAAGAAATGCTGCCGTCCCGGCGGCGGGGACAGCTATATGGAGATATAAAAGGGATGTATGCCTCAGCCTCTTAATCTCACTATAAAGCAAACGTCCGAATCCTCTCATACAGCCTGTGCCCCCTTTCTTACATACCAGATCCTTGATACGGCCCAGCACAGGACAAGCCACAGAGCCGTGACAACCGCTCCCGGAAGGATTGCCCCGCTGCCCTCAATCCCTGGTGTGTACGTAACACTTCCCGGGATTGCCAGAAGACCGTTGGGCAATACTCCGATCACTCCTGTCATCAGACGGGACGGCGCCGCCCAGGGATTCAGGATCCAGAACGGTCCCGGCGCCATCACGACTCCGGCTATATTCATGACCATATTCACGATCAGCGCCGGGAGTGTGCCCCACCTGTAATACAAAAGGAGACAGAACGGAACCTGCCAGAGCACTGTCACCGTCATGACTGCAGCCGCCTGTATGGTCTCAAAAACTCCCAGCTCCAGCGACTGGGAAATCCAGAACCTCGGGATCAGATAGTTTCCCAGAATCAGATTGAGTCCCCCTCCCAGAACATTTGCAAGCACAACTGTTTTCATGCAAACTGTCACTTTCGCGTCCCACAGCTTTTTCGGAGCCGCCGGAAGGCAAAGCGCCGCCCGCTCCGAAAGCTTTTTATCCTTTTCTCCGTGCAGACATGCCGCCAGCGCCGTCATCCCCGGAAGCATTGTTGTATACCACCAGTTATAAGCAGAGCTGACTCCATTCTGCTGGGAGATCCCATACGCCAGAAGAAATGTCAGCACGGGCATCAGGATCCAGAGCTTTCCTCCAATACTGTGCCGTTCTTTCAGATTTTCAGCCCGCCAGAGTCTTAAGCTTTCCTGCATCATGCCTTTACTCCTCCTTTCCTGTTTTTCTCCGCCACCTTACTGAACAGTTCTTCCAGATGCCCTTTTTCCGGCATCCCTCCCTGATATCCGAGAATGCCGTCTGTCAGGATTCCGATATGATCTGCCATCTGTTCCACCTCACTCAAAATATGACTGGAAACCAGCACCGTGATCCCATGCTCCGGAAAGCTCTTGATCAGGTTCCTGAGCTCCTGGATCCCAAAGGGATCCAGCCCATTGGTGGGTTCGTCCAGGATCAGGAAGTCCGGCCTGCCTATCAGGGCAGCGGCGATTCCCAGCCTCTGCTTCATTCCCATCGAAAACTGGCCCGCCTTCTTTTTTCCCGTATCCGGAAGTCCTGCGATCTCCAATGCTTCTTCTATCCTTGCTTTCGGAAGCCCAAGGGCCGTAGTCCGCACCAGCAGGTTCTCCCTGGCAGTCAGATGACTGTAAACCGGCGGACTTTCGATCAAAACTCCCATATTCCGCAGGCACTCCCGGTTCCAGGCTTTTCCCTTATACCAGACTGTTCCCTGATCCGGCCTCAGCATTCCTGATATAATCTTCAGAAGTGTGGATTTTCCTGCCCCGTTGGGCCCCAGAAGGCCATATACGCTCCCTTGGGGTATACAAAGGGACACCTTGGAAAGCACCGGTCCCTGCTGTTTCTGGAAGGTCTTGCTCACCGCCTTTGTTTCTAATATCATGTCTCGCATATTTATTTTCCTCCTTTATCAGAAAGACTCTTGCCTCTCTGCATTAAGGAGTATAGAGGAGGGTTATAAGGATTTTATAAGGATATCTGATATTTTTTTGCATACCACAAAAGCAGGGAGAACCCAAGGGCTCTCCCTGCTTCTAACACATTTTGAATCTGTTACTCGGATGCTTCTTCTTCCTGCTCTGCCACGTCGTCTGTCTGTACCTCATTGGCATAGTCCTCAGTTTCATCCTGTACATAGGTTACGCTCAATGTCTGGAAATCTATCTTGTCCCACACCCTGTTGTTAACCTTTATATCCGTCTCTTCCTTCCAACCGTCACAAGTTTCATTGTAAAGATCCGTCTGTCTCTGGGCAATGATATTCTGCTTTTCTGTATCAGTAGCTTCCTGATCAAAAAGGCTTGTCACCCTTGCCACATAATAGCCGGTATCTGTCTCGATCACTCCGGTAGTTTCTCCTGCCTGCAGCTTGTCCGCCGCTTCTACCACCTCCGGAGCCGGGCTTTGGGATTCGGCATCAAAGGTAGCTGTTGACGCTTCCAGCCCCTGCTCGGATGCGTAGGCCGCAAAATCCGCCTGGCCTTTTACTGTCTCTGCAAAAGACTCTGCCTGGGCCTTAGCTGTCTCCGCCACAATCTCCTGCATGTCTTCGGTTTCCGCGTCTTCTTCGGACGCATCTGTGCCTTCTGCGGAATCTGTGGTCTGGGATGAGAAAAAGACATACTGCATACTCTTCTGTGCTGCTTCTTCATCTGATACCTCTGTATCAACTCCTGCCTGGATAGCATCCATCATCTTTTCCTGGATAGACATCAGCGTCATGATCCGCTCCACAGTATCCACATCCCCGGATACCTTCTCTTTCGCATCCAGTCCATTGGTCTCGTCAAACTGGTCTGCCGCTTCCTGTATGGCCTGTTTTTCTGCATCGGATAAAGAAATATCATACTCGTCCATGTGCTGCTCCAGGAGTACCATATCCTCCAGCTGGTCCAGGATGGAATCCTTAACAAACTCCTCATAGCTCTGTCCCTCTTCTGCTTCGGAGTTCCACATATCGTCTCCCATATATCCCGCATAATAGGTCTCATACTGCGCCTGGGTATATCTGGCATAAAAATTGGCTTCAGCACCGGTAATCTCGGTATCTCCTACCGTGACAGCCACATCATTTTCGTCGATGGAAGAGCTGCAGCCTGTCAGGGCTGATGCCGCAAGAAGCCCCGCCAGCGCATAGATTCCTGCTTTTCTTTTCATTGCTTCCTATATCCTCCTTTTGCACCGTTAACTGTTATATTATAGCCTTTTTTTAAGCTTCTATCAATCCCTTAAGTCCAATTAATACATTTTTCACAATCTCCAGCGGATCCTCCGTTTCCCCCTTCCCGTTTCTGCCCTTCTTCTCGTAGAAAAAGCAGGGCGCCTGCGTATCTGTACGGATGCTTAAGTCTCCATGGAAGGATTCGATCAGCTCAGGAATCCTCTGAGGCGCCACCCTTGCCCTTTCATACATCGTAAAGACAAACCGGGCTCCCTTTTGCTCTACGCTGGTCACATATGCTGCATGCGCCATTGTCTTTAGGGCCGCCACTTTAAGAAGCTTCTCCACTTTCTTCGGGATATCCCCAAAACGGTCTAACAGCTCCTCTGTCATATCTTCCATCTCTTCCTCGTTTTCGATAGCGGCAATCCGCTTATAGACATCCAGCTTCTGATATTCATTCGGAATATAGCTATCCGGAATAAAGGCATCCACATTAAGATCCATAGTGGTCGTGAAATCCTCTTCTTTAATCTCCCCTTTCAGGAGTCGCACCGCTTCATTCAGCATCTTACAGTAAAGGTCATAGCCCACGGCCTCCATATGCCCGTGCTGCTCTGCTCCCAGAAGATTGCCTGCCCCGCGTATCTCCAGATCCCGCATAGCGATCTTAAACCCGGAGCCAAGATCTGTAAATTCCCGGATAGCCGCCAGCCGTTTCTCCGCCACTTCTTTGAGCATCTTATCCCGTCTGTAAAGCAAAAATGCATAGGCCATGCGGTTGGATCTGCCAACCCGCCCCCGCAGCTGATAGAGCTGGGAGAGCCCCAGCCGGTCCGCATCATGGATGATCATGGTATTGACATTTGAAATATCAAGCCCGGTCTCAATGATAGTGGTAGATACCAGTACATCAATCTCTCCGCTGATAAATTCATACATGATCCGCTCCAGCTGATGCTCCTTCATCTGTCCATGCGCATAGGCTACTGTCACTTCCGGCACCAGCTTCTGGATATGGGCCGTGACCTCTGCGATATCCTCCACTCTGTTGTATACATAGTACACCTGTCCCTGACGGGAAATCTCACGCTCAATAGCCTCTCTTACCATCTCGTCATTATATTCCATCACATAGGTCTGGATCGGCATTCTTTCCTCCGGCGCTTCCTCCAGCACACTCATATCGCGGATTCCGATCAGGCTCATATGAAGCGTTCTCGGAATAGGAGTCGCCGTCAACGTCAGTACATCCACATTTTCCTTCAGCTTTTTGATCTTTTCCTTATGCTGTACCCCGAACCGCTGCTCTTCGTCAATGATCAGGAGCCCCAGATCCTTAAATTTCATATCATCGCTCAGTACACGATGAGTACCGATGACGATATCCACCAGTCCTCTTTTTGTATCAGCCGCCGTCTTTTTCTGCTGGGCCGGCGTCCGGAAACGACACATCAGATCAATCCGCACAGGGAAATCCTTCATTCGCTGTACAAAGGTATTGTAATGCTGCTGGGCAAGAATGGTCGTAGGTACCAGGTAAACCACCTGCTTATCCTCCTGCACTGCCTTAAAAGCCGCACGTATAGCGATCTCTGTCTTTCCGTACCCCACATCTCCACAGATCAGGCGGTCCATGATCTTTTTACTCTGCATATCCTTTTTGACCGCGGCAATAGCCAGCAGCTGATCTTCCGTTTCCTCAAACGGAAACATTTCCTCAAATTCCTTCTGCCAGACCGTATCTTCCCCGTATTCGTAGCCTTCCTGCTCCTGCCTTGCCGCATAGAGTTCTACCAGATCTCTGGCGATTTCACGGACAGCTCCTTTAACTCTTGTCTTGGTTCTGGTCCAGTCCTGTCCCCCCAGCCGGTTCAGTTTTGGTTTCTTGGCATCCGCACTTGCATATTTCTGGATCAGATCCAGCTGCGTGGCCGGAATATAAAGATTCCCCCCCTGCGCATAAGAAATTTTCATGTAATCCTTGGTGATCTTATCCACCTCGATCTTCTCGATCCCTTGATAAATCCCAAGGCCATGATTTTCATGCACTACATAATCGCCCGGCTTCAGTTCCGAAAAGCTCTGGATCTTCCGCCCTTCATAGGTCTTCCGCTTCTTTTTCTTTTTTACCTTGCCGAAAATATCCGTCTCCGAGATCACGCTAAACTTCAGCATCGGATATTCATATCCTTCTGCCACATGTCCATAGGCAGTCATGATCTCGCCCGGCTCTGCCAGCCGGTCCAGATCGTCGCTGTAGTAGCTGCTTAGATTATAATCCCGCAGATCCTCGGCAAGCCGCTTCGCCCTGGTCCGGGAACCAGATAAGAGCACCACCCGGTAGCCGTTTCTTTTCAGCCGTTTCAGATCCTGAGTCAGCAGCTCGAAGCTGCTGTTATAAGGGTTCACACTCTTTGCCTGGATATGATAGGACTCCCTGATAAGCAGTCCCTTACAGCGCATATCCAGCGCATAGAAACCTATCGAGCTGTAGGTATTGATCCTGTTTAAGATCTCTTCGGTTCCGTAGAGGCGCACCTCTCCGTCTTTTAATTCATAACCGCTTTCCACCCTTTTTTTCTGGGCCTCAATAAATTCTTCTTCTACTCCCTGTCCTTTTTCCATCAGCCGCACCGGCTCGTCTAAAAAAAGCAGGGTCTCGTCCGCCGGAAAATAATCCAGAAAAGAAACGCCCTGCTCTCCTTCTCCCGGAAATTCGATGGACGGACAGATGGACGCCTCTGTCAGATTCTCGATCGAGCGCTGGCTTTCCACATCAAAGGTACGGATAGAATCCACTTCGTCCCCCCATAATTCAATCCGCACCGGCAACTCTTCCGTCAGCGGGAACACATCCAGAATGCCTCCCCGTACCGCAAACTGCCCCGGTCCTTCGATCTGCACCACACGCTCGTAGCCAAGGTCTGCAAGAGCCTTTTCCATTGCGGACAGTTCCAGTGTGCCGTCGTAGCTCACCCGGATGGTCCTGCCTGCAATGATCTCCTTTGGGAGCAGGGAATCCATCAACGCATCAAAGCTTGCCACCACCGTCAGCGGCCTTCCTTCTATCACGGCCTCCAGCACTTCCATACGTTCCCTGACCAGCTCCTTGCTTCTTAAGTCAGCCTGATAAAACAAAAGATCCTTGGCCGGATACAGATAAACGCTTCTGTCCAGGAAACGGTATTCTTCATATATCTGCTTTGCCTTCGACTCGCTGGAACAGATGATAACCTTATAGCGGCAGCCATCACTAAGCCCGTACATCATATGCGTCTTCTGGGAATTTACGCATCCCAGGATCCGGATCGCTCCGGGTCCCTTTCTTTTGTTTTTGACAATCTCTTCATAATCCGCCAGCTCCGTAAGCGGATGGATCAATGCCTGCATCTATTCTATGGCCTCCTTAGGCTTTGCTTTCCTATTAAACACATTCATCGCCTCGTCCAGCTCTCCCGCAAGGATCATCTCCACTGCTTCCGCAGCCTTCTGATAGCCCTCTTCCATCATTTCCCGCTCTTCTCTGGAGAAATGTCCAAGTACATAATCTGCAAGATCATAGCCTTTTGGCTTTTCCCCTACGCCGATCTTGATCCTCGGAAATACGTCCGTCCCCAGGTGCCTGATGATATCTTTGATCCCGTTGTGTCCGCCCGCACTCCCTTTTCTGCGAATCCTGAGCTGTCCCACATCAAGACTTACATCGTCGTAAATCACCAGGAGCTCCTGCTCTTCATCCACCTTATAGTAGCTAACCAGTTCTCCAATGCTTTCCCCGCTCAGGTTCATATAGGTCTGTGGCTTCACAAGGAGCACCTTCTGTCCTGCTATGATGCCTTTGCCGATCAGCGCCCGGCTTTTTCTGGTCTCTACAGCTATATTATATTTATCTGCCAGTGTATCTATCACATCAAATCCCACATTATGCCTGGTCCCACGATACTGAAGCGTGGGATTGCCCAGTCCTGCAATTATAAACATATCCTATCGCCTCCTACAGTTATCCTAATTCATTCTACAGGAACCCTTCCCTTTTGTCACGCATAAATGTTATGAATAATTTCCGCTTTTTGCTCATACATTATAGAAAGTAACGATCATGATACATGATAAAGGAGGGCTTTATGAGTTCCAAAACAAAAATCGTCGTGCTGCATATGAAGGAAATCATTTATACCGTCATATTCGCAGCCCTGGCACTGCTTCTGATCCTTTTGCTGGTATTTATGTTCCTTCCAAATAAAAATGAATCTGAAAACAGCAAGCAAAAATATATCCCGGGGGTCTATACCTCTGACGTCACCTTAAACAATACGGCTCTGGAGGTAGAAGTCACGGTAGATGAATCTCACATCAATTCCATCCGCTTCTCCAACCTGGATGAATCTGTAGCAGCCATGTATCCCCTGGTCCAGCCGGCCATCGAGGATATTGCGGAACAGATTTATGACAGTCAGTCACTGGAAAATATTCAGTATTCCTCTGACAGTCCTTACACTTCTCAGCTGATCTTAGGCGCCATCGGAGACGCACTAAAAAAAGCCTCAGCCAGTGAATAGCTGAGGCTTTTCATATTCCTTTCTGTAACTTATCCTTCAACAATAAGGTACCGTCCATCCGGAAGCGGGAATATCTCTGAAGCATCTTCGATCTCATCCGCACTCATCCCGTCGATATCCATTCCTTCTTCCTCCAGATAGGACTTTACTTCATCCAGACTATCTGCGATCACTGCCATGCAGTCCTCCAGAAACGCTTCTGCTTCTTCCAGCGTCTCCGCCACCGGCTCATCAAACAGCTGCCCCTGCTTTTTCAGAAATGTTTTCAGACATTCTTCATCATACTCATACATCTTTTCGCATCCCTCCTTACATTTTCTATCTGGATCTGACACTGCCGGCAGACAGTGTCCTATCGGCTCACATATATGAAAGCAGCTCCAGCGGGCTGTCAATCACCGTCCTTGCGCCAGCCTCTTTTAATTCCTCCCGGGTACGGAATCCCCAGGATACAATGATGGTCCGTACCCCTGCATTATTCCCTGTCCGTACGTCCACTTCCGAATCTCCCACGTACAGACACTCCTCATTCGTAAGCTTCAAGGTCTCCATGATATGTATGACCCCTGCCGGATCGGGTTTCTTTTCAATCCCTTCCTGCTGGCCGGACACATAATCAAACCATCTCTCACCAAATATCTCTTTTACCACCTTCACGGCCTGCTCGTGAGGCTTATTCGACAACACAGCCAGCAGAACGCCTTTTTCCTTCAGGCTCTGCAGAAGTTCCGGAATTCCCTGGTATGGTGTTACATGATATGTACAATTTTCATCAAATATACGCCGGTATACGGCAAGACTTTCTTCCAGCCTGGAAAGATCTTTCTCTCCTGCCGCAAGGAGCGAACGCTCCATCAGGACCTTCGCCCCGTCTCCTACGAATCTTCTGCACTGCTCTGTCGTAATCTCGGGAAGCCCCATCTCCCGCAGGGTAGCTTTCACCGAATACGCAAGAGACTCCAGCGTATCTGTCAGCGTCCCGTCCAAATCAAATATACAAGCCTTCATCTTCCTGTCTCCCTTCTGCCATTATCATAGTATGAGTCCCCGGAAAATGCAAGACTATTCTTTTGTATGCGAAAAACCATAAAAGTGCCGGCCGCAAGTCCCGGCCGGCTAAAACTCAAAAAAACATCTGTCAGCTTAAATACTGACGCATTACACGCAGGGCATGTTTCTCAAGCCGGCTGACCTGGGCCTGGGAAATACCGATATCCTCAGCCACCTCCATCTGTGTCTTTCCTTCAAAGAATCTCAGACGGATGATATACCGCTCTCTTTCACTCAGATGATCCATGGCCGCCTCTAACGACAGATCCTCTACCCACTTATCTTCTCTGTTTTTGCTGTCGCTTAACTGATCCATTACATAGAGGGCATCTCCGCCGTCATTATAAACCGGTTCCTGCAGACTCATGGGAACCTGTATTGCATCCAGGGCAAATACGATGTCTTCCTTGGATATCCCGATCTCATCCGCGATCTCCTGGACCGTAGGCTCCTTCAGATTACGCTTTACATAATTTTCCTTTGCGTAAATCGCTTTATAAGCAGTATCACGCAGAGACCTGCTGACACGGATGGAATTATTATCCCGCATATACCGGCGGATTTCTCCGATGATCATCGGCACCGCATAGGTGGAAAATTTCACATCCAGCTCTGTATTGAAATTATTGACGGCCTTTATAAGCCCGATACAGCCGATCTGAAACAGATCATCCGGATTCTCATTGCTTGCACCGAATCTCTTGATCACACTTAAGACCAGCCGGAGATTGCCTTTGATATATTCTTCCTTTGCCTGCTCGTCCCCTTTCTTGATACGTGCAAACAACTCTTCCTTTTCTTTTTCGTCGAGAACCGGAAGCTTCGCCGTATTCACCCCGCAGATCTCTACTTTTCCCTGTGCCATATTCTAAGAACCTCCTGCCAGATAAATGTATGTTATCTAGTAAAATGATTCTCCATATGGCTTCTGGTTATTCTTTTTTCATCTCAAATAAAAAAACTTTTAGTCCTTGACAAATCGGGTTTTTTCTACTATCCGTCCTCTGTCTGTCAGCGATCCCATTTGTCAGCCAGATTCTGGATCTGACTTTCAAATTTTGCCAGTTCTTTGTTTGCCAGACCTTCATTTTTGTATACCACTTCAAGCAGACGTTTGGCAGCGGCCACTACCCGTTCGAAAGCCGCCTGAGCCCGGCTTCTTGCCGGCTTCTCCACAGCCTTTTTCGGCATCTTTACACCTTCGCTTATGATCTGGTTTGCCGCCAGATCCACACAGCCTCCGGAATAAGGCGCAAAGGCCAGACAGCCGATCTTGTCTTCCACCAGGCTTGCAAAAGAATCTGTAACCGCATCCTCTCCATGTACCACGATCACCCGTTCCAGTTCTGTTTCGAAGCCCTCCAGCCACCGGATCAGTCCGTTCATATCCGCATGGCCGCTGATCCCGTTCAGGACCTCGATCTTCGCGTTTACTGTGATATTTTCACCGAACAGCTTCACGCTCCCGGCGCCTTCTATCAGCTTTCTGCCCAGCGTCCCCACAGCCTGATATCCTACAAAGCAGACGGTACATTCCGGCCGCCAGAGATTGTGCTTCAGATGATGGCGGATCCGGCCCGCCTCACACATACCAGAAGCAGACAGAATGACTTTGGGCTTTTCATCAAAGTTGATCAGCTTAGACTCCTCGCTGGTAATTGTAGTCTTAAGTCCCGGGAAAACCAGAGGGTTGATCCCCTGTTCAATCAGGGCAAGCGCTTCTTTGTCAAAACAGGAGCGGACATTTTTATTAAATACACTGGTGGCCTCGATCGCCAGCGGACTGTCCACGTATACCTCAAATCCCGGATATTCCGGAAGCAGATCCTTTTCTTTGATCTCTCGGATAAAATAGAGAAGTTCCTGGGTTCTCCCCACCGCAAAGGAGGGGATCACCACATTGCCTCCCCGGTCAAAGGTCTCTTTCAGGATCCTGGTAAATTCCTTCACATAATCCGGCCGCTCATCCCCGTGGGTACGGTCTCCGTATGTAGACTCAATGACCACGTAGTCCGCCTCCTTCACCGGCTTTGGATCTTTCAGGATCGGCTGGTCTGTATTGCCTACGTCTCCGGAAAATACGATCTTTTTTGACACTTCTCCTTCTGTGACCCACACCTCAATGCTGGCGGAGCCCAGAAGATGACCGATATCATTGAAGCGAACCTCTATTCCCGCGCACAGCGTGATCTTCTGATCATAATCACAGGGGGCCAGAAGATTTACCGCCGCATCTGCATCCTGCATATCATACAAAGGCTCATACAGGGCCTCTCCGCTTCTCCTCGCCTTCCGGTTTCTCCACTGTGCCTCTGACACCTGGATGTGAGCACTGTCACGGAGCATGATGCTGCAAAGATCCGCAGTGGCAAAGGTGGTCACGATATCCCCCTTAAACCCGTGTTTGCATAAAAGCGGGATATTTCCGGAGTGATCGATGTGCGCATGGGTCAGCAGGATAAAATCAATCTCTCCCGGCGCCACCGACAGTTCCTGGTTTTCATAAAGATCCGGTCCCTGCTCCATTCCGCAGTCGATCAGAATATGTTTACCGCAGGCCTCCAGAAGGTGGCAGCTTCCCGTCACTTCATGGGCCGCGCCGATACAGGTAAGTTTCATACGCTCCAACCCCTTTTTCTTTTTATTGTAGCATGATTTGACGGGCCAGGCTATGAATATTTCACCATCTCTTTTTTCAGTCTTTTCATAATCTTCTTTTCCAGTCTGGATATGTAGGACTGGGAAATCCCCAGCATATCTGCCACCTCTTTCTGGGTCTTTTCCTCTCCGTCCGGTGTGCCGAGTCCGAAACGCATCTTTATGATCGCCCGCTCTCTTCCGGACAGCCGGCCGATCGCCCGGTTCAGAAGCTTTCGCTCTGCTTCATTTTCCAGGTCTTTGTAGATCGTGTCTTCTTCCGTCCCCAGGATATCTGACAGGAGCAGTTCATTGCCGTCCCAGTCCACATTCAAAGGCTCATCGATGGACACCTCCAGCCTGGTCTTATTGTTTCTCCTCAGATACATGAGGATCTCATTTTCAATACACCGGGATGCATACGTGGCAAGTTTGATATTTTTCTGCGGATTAAAGGTATTGATCGCTTTGATAAGCCCGATGGTGCCGATTGAGATCAGATCCTCCACTCCCACGCCGGTGTTGTCAAACTTTTTCGCGATATACACCACCAGCCGGAGATTATGCTCGATCAGAAGCTTTCTGGCCTGCTCATCTCTCTCGGATCCCAGATCTGCTATGGCTTTTGCCTCTTCCTCAAGATCAAGGGGCGCCGGAAGGATATCCGCTCCGCCGATATAATGGATCTCTCTTCTGTCAGGAAAGAAGAATGTGCGGAAATCCGGCACTACTTTCAGTTTAAAACGATGTGGTACAGCTACTTTGATCATCAAATTTCAGTCCTCCCATTCAGATATCTAGATTTAAAATTATGTCGTACTGTTCCGTGACCTTTTCCTCCTCACAGACAGCCACCAGCGGGCGATCAATTGTTATCGTTTCCGTCTCATTCCCCCGCCGTCTTAGAATCTTCATCCGGTCAAGCTCCAGAAGGGGCATTACGCCGTTTTCCCTGCCTACAGAGTGATAACTCACATACCTAAGTCCTGTAACCGGCTCATCCTTCCACAGTCCCCGGATGGTCTGCCTGCCGACGATATGGACCGGTTTTCCGGACTGTGCGTCTCTCAGGCTGTTCCCACTGTCGATGAGCGCCTGAAGCTTCAGTGTGCGCCCCTTGCAGGAGACCAGTACCGTACACTGAAAGTCCTTTTGCCGGGAAAACGCAGTGATCAGCTCCCACACCTTAAGGAGCAGGTAATAGCTCCCGACAGCCAGCAGGAAAAACAGGCTCAGACTTTGTATATAAGGGCGGAAAACCATCATTGCGCCTCCCAGCAGAAATCCACTGACATACAGGAGTATCCACGCATACACAAGGTCCCTTCCCCAGTTCACGCCAAGTCCCGCTTTCAACATAAAAACATTTACAAATCCATGGAAAAGTATCATTTTAAGCGCCGCGGACGGTATAGGAAGCGCTATGACCAGACAGGTCAGAAGGGATCCGGCCGCTGCCCCCAGAAAAATCCTCTTCCTTTTCACCTTGCGCTTCGAAATCCTGGCGGCAAACAGGAGCAGAAGGGAATCCATCATAAAATTCTCCGCGAAAAATAAATCTATGTATAATTCATAATACACAGTTCACCTTCTTTCCTTTCCTGGAGCCGTCCGGTTCCAGAGGCAAGTTCTATTATACGGATTGGGGCATAAAGAATTTGTCAGACGGTGGAGCAAGATTCCACTTTTTTTCGACACGAACATCGTTCATTAGAAAGATTTTTAAGTTTTGTATTTGGAAATTGAATCTGAAAAAATATGAAAAAGAAAGAATCAGGCGTACTATAAACGTACGCCTGACATAAGATGTAATATCAATTATTTTTTAAAGAAATCCGGAATCTTGATGGACTGCTCCTTCACCTTGCTGGTAGGAGTTTTCGGTGTTTCCAGAGTAGGCACTGTGCCGCCTGCCGGTCTCTTTACACCAGCTGTTCCGCCATTTTTTGTAGGAGCCATACCAAGATCCAGCCTGGATGAACTGCTCTGTGGCGCCGCAGCCGCTGCGCGCGGTCTTTCAAAACTCTGTGCATGTGATGCCGTATGCGAAGCTGTATGTGTTGTTGTGCGTCCCGCAGTGGCCATCCTTGGATTCTCCAGTCTTGACTTTAATTTAGAAGCACTTCCCTCTACATTATGAAGTCCTGTAGCAATAACAGTGATCGTAGCTTCGTCAGCCCTGGAGTCATCATACATCGCACCGAAGATGATGCTCGCCTCTTCTCCTGCAAGCTCCTGAACATACTCAGCCGCATCGGAAGCATCCATCAGGGTGATATCACCGGATACATTGATGATCACGTGAGATGCACCTGCAATCGTGGTCTCAAGCAGCGGACTTGCAACAGCCTGTTTTACTGCTTCCAGTGCCTTGTCGTCGCCGCGTCCCTGTCCGATACCGATATGTGCAATTCCCTTGTCTGTCATGACAGTCTGTACGTCTGCAAAGTCCAGGTTGATCAGAGACGGTACATTGATCAGGTCGGTAATACCCTGGATACCCTGCTGAAGCACTTCGTCAGCCTTCTTAAGCGCCTCCGGCATGGTGGTACGTCTGTCTACAACTTCCAAAAGCTTATTATTCGGGATAACAATCAAGGTGTCAACGCTTTCTTTTAATTTTTCAATTCCTGCCAGTGCATTGTTCATGCGGATCTTGGACTCAAAACTAAAGGGCTTTGTCACTACTCCGACTGTCAGTGCACCCTGCTCTTTCGCAATCCGGGCAACTACTGGTGTGGCACCTGTTCCGGTTCCGCCTCCCATACCGCAGGTTACAAATACCATGTCCGCACCTTTCAGTGCCGCGGATATCTCCTCCGCACTTTCTTCTGCCGCCTTTTCTCCGATCTCTGGTCTTGCGCCGGCTCCCAGTCCTTTTGTGATCTTATCACCGATCTGCATCAGTGTCGGAGCTTTACATAACTGCAGTGCCTGTTTATCTGTATTAATAGCAATAAATTCAACGCCGGCAATCTGTTCGTCGATCATGCGGTTTACTGCGTTATTTCCACCGCCGCCGACTCCAACAACAATAATTTTTGCCGCCGCTTCTGATTCGTTTGTCTTAATCTCTAGCAAGGGTTTCTCCTCCTTTGTTATCCTTATTATATATATTATACATCCCATATATAGGCAAGGAAATTGTTCACTTTGCCATATATACTATATAATATAGACTTTTGTGTAAAATATCAATAGAATTTCCCCATTTTTCTTTTTTTTATTGCGGAATTTCTCCAATATCAAAGGTAATCGTACCGCTCGACTCCGAATAATTTTCCAGATGCAGGGTTCCTTCCTGATCCCCCAGTTTCTCAAGAATCGGCGGCACCTGTGCCACCTGGCTGGAAGACACCTTGTTTCCCAGGTTTACGTATACTTTTCCAATATATAGATAAATCTCATCTCCCTTACATACGATCCGGTCCACGTTCAGCTCGTACTTTACGACCTCCTGGGATGCTTCCAGGATTTCCTGGAAAATTTTACTGTCCTCACTTTCCAGCTGCCCGTAAAGCTTTATATCTTTCATGCTGATTCCCTCAATACACGGAAGCCCCTCGATCAACGCCGTGGATTCAGACACCACCATTCCCTCCTGATCGAAGTATGCATAATGATCCTCATTTTCCACATAACCGACAATGGGTTTTTCTTCCACCTTTACTTTCAGTGCCCACGGCGCCTTCAGGCTGACCTTTATACTGTCCAGGCAAGGCAGGGATTCGCCTTTTCCCACTGCATATTTAGCCAGTATATACAGCGTATTGATCGAATACTTATCATTCTTTACTGTATCAACGATCTGCTGGTCCGTACAGTATTCGTTTCCGTCCACTTCAATTTCCTGTACATAGAAAAGAATCAGCACGCCCAAAGCCAGGATGGCCGCGGCGAGCAGAAGCACCACAAAGGCATACAGCCGATGCGACTTCCGTTTTGTTCCTTTTTTTCCCATATGTAATACTCCCCTTAAAAATCAATTATTTACTCCAAAATCTGTTTTTTCTATTTTACCAAAGATGACACACTGAATACAAGCCCCATTTCTATCAGCAGAAATACCACGGAAGTACCGCCGTAGCTGACAAATGGCAGTGTAATTCCCGTATTCGGTATTGTGTTGGTCACAACAGAAATATTTAAGATCACCTGGATCATCATATGCGCCATGGCTCCGGATGCGATCAGTGCGCCGAACAGATCCTCCGCCCGGGAGGCAGTCACGTAAAACCGCCAGATCAGGATCAGGAACAAAAGAAGAATGATCCCGGCGCCAAAGAGTCCCAGCTCTTCGCAGATAATGGAAAATATCATATCATTCTGGGCCTCCGGCACGAATCCCAGCTTCTGTACGCTTTCTCCCAGTCCTCTGCCGAACAGTCCCCCGGAACCGATGGCATAAAGCCCCTGAAGCGTCTGGTAACCTTTCTCATAGTCTTCTGGATTTCTCCAGATAGCGATCCGCTCCAGGCGATAGCTCTCAAGGGCCAGAAAAACTCCCATAAATCCCATTCCTAGCAGTCCCATGACCACAAACTGTCCATACTTGGGGCTGGCCACAAATACCAGCACGACCGCAATCCCCAGAATGATGATCGCAGTACTCAGGTTGCTTGCGCCTACCAGGCCCACGATGGGAAGGATAATGGCCATAATCTTGAGAAGGGTCCGCATTTTTCCCATTTCCTGGATATTTTTCGTGATCACATGGGCGAGAAAGAGGATCACTGCCACTTTTGCAAACTCTGAGGGCTGAAAAGAAAGAGGGCCCAAAGACAGCCATCTTTTGGACCCATTGTATTCATCTCCTACAAACAACACTGCTATTGACAAGAGGACCGCCGCCAGATACCCAAGCACTGCCACATGCCGCCACAAATGATAATCGATCCGGGCCGCCGCATACATCCCCGCAGCTCCAAGAGCCGTGGCAAACAGCTGCTTCTTCAGATAATAAAAGGGATCCTGAAACTTGATCTGACCGTTATATGCGCTGGTACTATAGAGGATCAGAAGCCCTGCCAGCACCAGCATACATAATGCCGCCATCATTGTCACATCATATTTCCTTTTTTCCGGTTCGCTCAATCTATGCTTCTCCTTATAAGGAATTTACGATCTCTTTAAACTTATCTCCTCGTACCTCATAGCTTGGAAACATATCCCAGCTTGCACATGCCGGGGACAAAAGAACCGCGTCTCCCGGAACCGCCTGCGCCACCGCAAGATGTACGGCGTCTTCAAAGCTGTCCGCAAACAGATAGTCTGTAAACCCGCAATTTTCAGCGTCTTTTGCAATCTTTTCCTTCGTCTCGCCAAGGAGGATCAGCTTTTTCACTTTCCCCTCAAAGCTTTCGATCCATTCCGTATACTCAGAATCCTTGTCGTATCCGCCTCCGATCAGAACCGTTGGACGCTTCATTGCCTGGATTCCTTTGATCGCCGCATCCGGATTGGTTCCTTTGGAATCATTATAATATGCCACACCGTTCTTTTCCGTTACATATTCGATCCGGTGTTCCACACCGCCAAAAGACTTCACCGTATCCCGGATTATCTCCATCGGCACGCCATAGACATACGCCATGCCTGCAGCCGCCATCACATTTTCAAAATTATGCGTTCCTAGGATCTTCAGCTCGTCGGTATGGCAGATCAGCTCCTCATTTCCGCCAAAGCTCAGGAACAGGCCTCCATCCTCAAGCCAGATCCCTTCTTCTAGTTTACGCTGACTGCTGAAATATAGAACCTTCGCTCTTATATTCTTTCCAAATTCTCTTGTAACCTTGTCCTCATAATTTAGAATGCAGTAGTCTTCCTCTGTCTGATTCTTTGCCACATTTTTCTTTGCCTGGATATAAGCTTCCATGGTATGGTGCCGGTTCAGATGATCCGGCGTGATATTCAGGATTGCGCTCACCTTTGGCCGGAATTCACAAATTGTCTCCAGCTGAAAGCTGGAAACCTCTGCTACCGTGACAGCCTGATCTGTCATCTCTCCCGCTACTTTCGTATAAGGGTTACCGATATTTCCCACCACATAAACTTCTTCTCTGGCATTTTTCATGATCTCGCCAAGCAAAGAGGTGGTTGTGGTCTTTCCGTTGGTCCCGGTGATGGCAAGCACGTCTCCCTTTCCAAACTGATATGCCAGCTCAATCTCACCGATAATGGAGACCCCTGTCTTTTTCATTTCCTGCACGATCGGAAGATCTGTAGGCACTCCGGGACTTAAAACCGCCATATCCAGCGTATCCAGAGTTTCGCAGGGAAGCTCTCCTATCACTACCCTGACTTTACTTCCTTTCCCCAGTTTTTCTTGTAAGCTCTCTTCTTTTAACTTCTGATTCCCATCATAAAGAATCACCGAAGCGCCATGTGTTTCCAGGAGTCCGGCAGCGCCGATCCCGCTGATCCCCGCACCAAACACCAGTACATTTTTCCCCTTTACATCCATTGACCTGTTCCTCCTACATTGCCATCAGTGCGATCAGGCACAGAAGTGCGGTGATAATTGAAAATACAGCGACCACCCTTGTCTCTGACCATCCACACAATTCAAAATGATGATGTATCGGCGCCATTTTAAAAATTCTTTTTCCGCCGGTTTTCTTAAAATATGTGACCTGAATGATGACAGACAATACTTCTACCAGATAAATCAGCCCTACGATAATGATAAAAATAGGCATCTGCAGCATATAAGCCGTGGAAGCCACAAACCCTCCCAGTGCCAGGGACCCAGTGTCTCCCATAAACACACTGGCAGGATATACATTGAATAACAGGAAACCTAACAGCGCTCCCACCACCGCACAGGTGATCGGGGAGATCCCGCTTTCTGTCCCCACTGCCACCACCGTAAAGAAGGTAGCCACCAGCACCGTCACGCTGGAAGCCAGTCCGTCAAGCCCATCGGTAAAGTTAACACCGTTAACCGTTCCGATCACTGCAAAGAACAAAAGCGGAATAGCAAGCCAGCCGATATTTAAGTACTGTCCTCCGGAAAACGGAATCAGCATTGCCAGAGAAACATCCGTAAATTTCACCAGATAAAACGCAAAGATTGCTGTCACAACAATCTGAAGGGCCATTTTCTGCTTGGGATAAAGTCCGTCAGAGCGCTTCATTACTACCTTCAGATAATCATCCAGAAATCCGATCAGACCAAAGCCCAATGTGACAAATAAGATCGGGATGATCTTCGGATAGCTGGGAATATAAAACACGGATGTGATCACCACCGCAAGCAGGATGATCACGCCTCCCATAGTGGGAGTCCCCGCTTTTTTCAAATGAGACTGCACGCCGTCTTCGCGCTCTGTCTGCCCCATCTTCAGTTTTCTAAGAATCGGAATAATCACCGGTCCCATCACAACACTTAATGCAAATGAGATCAGTACCGGCATAAATATCGTATAATCCATAATCCACCTCTTTATCTTCTCCGTTAATTCTCTTTTTAACCTTACATAGTATACTTCATTTTCTACTGTTTTTCAATGCCAAGATAGGGGAATGTGTTCCGGAAGATGTCCCCGATCACAGGTGCGGCAATCGTTCCTCCATAATAAATCCCCTGAGGATCATAGATCACGCACATAGCAAGGATCTGCGGGTCGTCCGCAGGCGCAAATCCGACAAAAGAAGAGATATATTTATTCGCGCTGCGGGGCAGTGTCTGAGAGGTGGCCGTTTTCCCGCCGATCCGGTAGCCCTCCACATAGGCATTTTTCCCGGAGCCTTCTGCCACTACGCCCTCCAGCAAAGTACGCATCTGCGCGGAAGTCTCTTCTGAAACGATCCGCCCTCCGGACCCATAGGAAAACTCTTTCACCTTCTTTCCTTCTCCATCCAGAATTCGCACTCCCAGATGAGGCGTCACCCGCTCTCCCCCGTTGATCAGAGAGCTTACGGTAGCCGCCAGCTGGATGGGGGTGATCTGGAAGGACTGCCCAAAGCTCATGGTTGCAAGCTCAACCAGTCCTACATTTTCCTTTTTATGCATGATAGTCCCTGCCTCTCCCGGAAGATCCACTCCGGTCTGATCCATCAGCCCGAACTGCTGAAAATAGTCAAAGAACCGGTCCGTCCCAAGCCGGAGCCCAATATCAATAAATACCGGATTGCAGGAATTCCTGATCCCTTCCACGAAGGTTTCGGCCCCGTGTCCGCCTACCTTGTGGCAGCGGATTTTTCTGTCTTCTACCACCCGGTATCCCGGACACTGGAAGGTATCGTCCAAATCCACCACCCCCTCCTCCAGGCAGGCTGAAGCCGTAATGATCTTAAAGGTGGATCCTGGTTCATAGGTATCATTGATACTGCCGTTCCGCCACATCTGATTTAAAGCTTCCTGCTTTTCTTCGTCAGACAGCGCCGCACCTCCGTCCTCCGTATTCAATGTAAACGGATCATTGAGATTAAATTCCGGCACATTGACCATGGCAAGGATTTCTCCATTTCCAGGATCCATCATCAGAATCGCTACTTTTTCCGCCTGCTTTTCTTCCATTACCTTCTCCGCCATCTGCTGGGCATAGGTCTGGATATTATAATCCAGGCTGATCTGGAGCGTGTTTCCCGCCACAGGTTCGATCCGGTCTTCTGCCACCTGGGAAAGCTCGATCCCTCTGGCGTCGGTGGTGGTAAGGATCTTGCCGTTGATCCCTTTCAGGTATTCTTCGTACATGACTTCCAGCCCGATGATCCCCTGATTGTCCCCGCCGGTAAATCCAAGCACCTTGGAAGCCAGCTCATCGTAAGGATAATACCGTTTATAATCTTCGTCCACTTTTACTCCGTCAAGCCCCAGAGAACGGATCTGATCCCCGATTTCTTTATCTACATTTGTCTGGATCCGCTCCATAGAGGATACCTTTTCCACCTTTTTCCGGACACTTCCCTCATCCAGCTCCAAAAGCCTGGAAAGTTCCCGGATCACCCGCTCCGGATCCGTGATCTGGCTGTGGATCACAGAGATGGTACACACGGTGCGGTTTGTGGCCAGCACAGTTCCATTCACGTCCAGGATCTCCCCTCTGGCCGCCTTGATATCCCGCTCCCTTTCATGAAGCTCCTCGGCCTGTTCCTGATAATATGGAGCTTCAAAGACCATCAGATAGACCAGACGTCCGATCAGCCCTGCAATGATCAGTACCGCAAACAAAAATACGATCAATATCTTCCGTTTGTTGTAGGTTTTATTTCGCATTAAAATAACCCCGCAAAAGCCGTTTCTATAACTTATTACGGATTTTGCAGGGTTATTCTGTTAATTCGCCTGAGTGTCTGCCGTCTCTGACGATTTGGTAATCCCCAGATACGGGAAGATTTCTGACATGATCCCCGACGCCAGCTCTGTCGCATAGGAACTGGATGCCTGCGCCGCCACATTGGGCTCATCAACCACCACATAAACCACAACCTCCGGATTCTCCTGAGGTGCATATCCAATGAATGATACCAGATATTTCCCGTTTCCACGGGGAAGCTTCTCTGCCGTACCGGTCTTTCCTCCGATATCGTAGCCTTCTACCGCGGCGGAAGATCCTGTCCCTTCCTGTACAACACCCAGCATGTAATCTTTGATCACTTCGCTGGTTTCTTCGGAAATGGTTTTCTTTACCAGCACCGGATCAATATTCTCTGTCACGTTTCCGTTTTCATCCTGAATCTGTTTTACCACATGGGGTTCATAATAATTTCCCCCGTTGATCAAGGAACAAAAAGATGCCGCAAGCTGCGTCATGGTCACATTAAAGTTCTGGCCGAACGCATTGGTAGCCAGACTGGCCGCATCCATATTCTCCGGCGTATACAACAGTCCCGAGGTCTCTCCTTCACCCGGAAGGTCGATCCCTGTATATTCTCCGAACCCGAACAGTTCCTGGTACCGGCAGAACTCTTCTGCCCCCAGAGCCTCACCGATCTCCATCAGCGCTACATTACAGGAATTTTCCAGTGCCTGCTTCAGCGTCTGGGTTCCGTGTCCGTCCCGGTTACTACAGTGGATATCATGATCCCCCACATGCAGTACACCCCCGCAATAATAGGTCTCATCCCCTGTCAGGATCCCGGTTTCCAGCCCGGCCGCAATTGTAAATGGCTTAAATGTGGATCCCGGTTCATAGGTGTCGCTGACACAGAAATTGTTCCAAAGGCTGTTTAGAGTCTCCAGCTGTTCTTCGTCCGACATAGCATCTATCGTTTCCTGAGTATAATACTTCGTCAGATCCCGGGGCTGGTTCAGATCATAATTCGGATAAGAGGCCTCCGCCAGGATCTCTCCGTTCTGAGGATTCATAACGATGACTGCGGTATTCTTGCTTCCTTCTCCCGCAGACGCCTCATTTTTATGCTGCTCGTTAAATTCCAGGATGTGTTTTTCCACGATGCTTTGCACCTGCAGGTCAATAGTGGACATCACTGTATCCCCGTTCACCGCCTCTTTTACGGTCCTTTCTACGGTAGATGTCTCATCCAGATACCCATATTCTCTTCCGTCTGTTCCATTCAGGGTATTATTATAGGAAGCTTCAATACCGTTGCTTCCCACATTTCCGTCTACCGTAAAACCGATCACGTCGCTGGCCAGTGTGTTATAGGGATATGTTCTCACATAATCTTCTTCCAGCCAGATTCCTGCTACATCCGGATAATTCTCATCATCCTCATCAATAGCCTCAAATTTTTTATATGTCTCGTAATCTACTCCTTTTTTCAGGATATTATAACGGCTGGAGGGACTTTCCTCGATCAGGTCTCTGACCTCTTCCTCATCTATCTCGAAGCAGTCCTTCAGGACCTGGATCGTTGGTTCAATGCTGTCTTCATCGCTGGTCATCACTTTGACATCCAAAATCACATTGTAGACCCGTTCGCTGGTAGCCATCTTTGTACCGTTACGGTCCACGATGTCTCCCCGTTTAAAGGGGATCGTCCGGCTGTCATACTGCTGCTGGTCCAGTACGATCCTCGTATAATCCTCACCGTTTGCCGCATTGATATATGTAATTCTTCCAATTAAGAAAACAAAAGCTAGTATGATTGCCACGAAGAGCAGTACTAGCTTTTTCTGCATATTTTTGGAAAATTTTTTCCGAAAGAAAGTTTTTGTCTGTTTTGCCATAGATTCACCTATCCTGCATTGTTGTCCGACTGTGCCAAAACTCCGCTTTCCGGAATGTCTTCATATTGTTTCACATAGTCTGCCGCAGGATCTTCATAGTTGATGATCTGATCCTGTGAAGCATATACCATTCCAAGCTCGTTCTGAGCCTTATCCCGGATCTCGTCCAGATTTACGGAATCCAGCACCGCATTTTCTCTTGTAGTGTTTTCTTCCTTCAGCTGTGCAAGCTCCTCCTGCATGGAAGTGATTTTTTTAGAATGTTCCGTGATGGTCGACTGCAGCTGGATATAGTTAATACAGATCACCAGTGCTGCAATGGCTGCCACGGTCAGGAAAATCACATAGGCGGGATTCATGTGCATGGCTTGTTTTCTGTTTCTGCGGACCTGGCTGCTCGCTCTTCTTTTGGGCCGCTGCGGACGCACGTTCTCACGGTCCGGCTCATATGTCGGCTTTGTCACTGTATTTCCATATACGTACATTCCGGACACACTTCTGTCCGTATTTCTTGTCTGTGCATATCTGGTATTTGTTCTGCTGTATGACCGCCTTGCTGCCATGAATACGTGCCCCTTTCAAAAATTACATCTATGCCCGTTCAAAAATCCGAAGCTTTGCGCTTTTTGAACGGCTGTTATACTCCTGCTCTTCTTTACTGGGAAGGATCGGTTTTTTGGTGATCACTTTCCCTTTTGATACATTTCCGCATACGCACACCGGGAAATCCGGCGGGCATGTACATGGATTTTCATTCTTTCGAAACGCACTTTTGACAATCCGGTCCTCCAACGAATGGAAGGTGATAATACACAGCCTTCCGCCCGGTTTCAGAAGATCAATCATATCGTCCAGAGAATCTCTCAACACATCCAATTCCCTGTTTAGTTCGATACGGATCGCCTGAAATGTCCGTTTTGCAGGATGCCCGGACATTTTCTGGTACTTCATCGGGATAGATTCCCGGATGATCTGTGTCAACTGTCCTGTGGTCTCTATGGCTGCCCTACCGCGTGCCGCTACGATATGTTTGGCGATATTTTTCGCAAACTTATCCTCCCCGTAGTCCCGGATCACACGGTAAAGCTCCATTTCACTGTAGTCATTGACGATGTCCCTGGCCGTCATAGTCTGACGTGTATCCATCCGCATATCCAGAGGTGCATCTTCGCGATAGGAAAATCCACGTTCTGCCGTATCTAACTGATAGGATGATACGCCCAGATCAAGGATGATTCCATCGACCTTGTCAATTCCCAATTCATGGAGCCGCGACTTCATTTCACAATAGTTGCTCCTGACTATCGTGACCTTCTCCCCGAAGTCTTTTAAGCGGATGCCTGCAGCCTCGATGGCTGCCGCGTCCTGGTCTATTCCTATAATACTCCCCTTGTCACTGAGGCGTCTTGCTATCTCATAAGCATGTCCGCCTCCACCAAGCGTTCCGTCCACATAAGTGCCGTCCGGCCTGATGTTAAGTCCATTGATCGTTTCTTCAAGCAATACTGATTTGTGTTCGAATCCCATATCTTCTCCCTCTTAGATACTGAATCCGCTGGCTTCCATATCCGATGCAATATCTTCAATGTTCTCTTCCACTTCAGTATTCTTTTCGATCCATCTCTGCTTGTCCCAGATCTCGGCACGCTTCCCCATACCGATAAACACAACTTCCTTATCCAGCTGTGCAAATTCTCTTAAGTTCGCAGGGATGAGTGTTCTGCCTTGTTTATCAAGGTCTCCGTCAGTTGCTGCGCCTTGAAAGAAGTACGCAAATGCACGTGCTTTTTTGTCGGTGGTGGTCGGTAAGGCGTTCAGTTTTGCTTCGAAGGTGGCCCATTCGTCTTCCGGATATACATACAGGCAGTTCTCCATTCCCTTGGTGATGACGAAATGCTCCCCTAAATCGTCACGAAACTTCGCAGGAATGATAAGTCTCCCTTTCGTGTCAATATTATGACTGTACTCTCCTTTCAACATAGAACTTCACCTTCTCCCAAGTGGCTACCACTTTTCTACCACTTAGCTCCACTTTCAACCACTTTCTACCACTTGACCCCATTGTAAACTACTTTTTCTCTGATTTCAACCCCTTTTTGTGAAATAGTTGCTTTTGGGGACAGGGGATTTGACGATTGGGGACACCGGCAAACGCGATTGGGGACGTACACCTTTTGCAAAGGTGTACGTCCCCAATCAAAAACTGCCGTACGTTTCCGTACGACAGTTGACTTTTCGCATTTTTACTCTGCTGCGGCCGCATCCGCTTCCTGTGCAGCTGCAAGTTCCTGAGGCAGCTCATCCATAGCCGTATAATCGATCTGAACCTCATCTACCGGCCGATTCGACTGATATGTGTCGTATGCGGAGTATCCGATCCACCCGATCAGTGCGATACCGATAACCCCCACCACACACTTACGTGCCACATTCTGCAGCTTCTGCTTTTTGATATTTTTCTTGCGGTCTGCTTTTTCTTTCTTATATTTATCTACCTTTTCCTGACTCATGTCACTTAACTCCTTCTGGTTTACATCTGAAGTGTATTTTACCACAATCCCAGGAATTATACAACCACTATTACGCCTCCGTCTGCCGCATACATACTGCTGATTCCGGCTGTGTCCAAAATAACCACATCCTTAAACTGTGCTTTTGCTTTCAGCATATCACACACATATTCCGCCCGTTTCCGGCAGTTGCAGTGAGATATTGCCAGCACCTTTTCTTTTGGGTTCTTTAAATTTTTCACCACCTCATCTACCAGCTTCACCAGCGCCTTCTTTATTCCCCTTGCCTGGCCTAGCTGGCAGATCGTTCCCGCTTCTGTCGCACCCATAACCGGCTTAATGTTTAAAACAGTGGCAACCACCGCCTTCACACCTGTCAGCCGTCCGTTCTTTCTCAGGATATCCAGTGTCTCCAGTACAAAATAGGTGTCCTGCTCCCGGATATAGGCTTCCACTGTCTCAACGACCTTTTCAAATGCCATGCCCTTTTCCTCACACTCCCGGATTTTCATGGCGATCAGAGTTTCTCCCACTGATGCCGAGCGCGAATTAAATACATAGATATCCTTTTCCCCATATTCTTCATGATACAGTTCTTTTCCAAGGACAGCACTGTTATAAGAACCGCTCAATTCCGCCGAGAGAGTAACGGCGTAAACTCTATCCTCTTCACAGTGATATCCTTCCATATATCTTTCCGGCGACGGGCAGGATGATTTTGGACATTCCGGAGACTCTGCCACCAGCTTTAAAAACTTCTTCTGATCAAAGGTCTCATCATCAATAATATGATGGCCTGCCACGTCTATCTGCAGAGAAGCAGTTTCAAAATGTCCCGATGCCTTCATTTCCTCTGTCAGTTCTCCGCAGCTGTCCACAATAATCTTATAACTCATTTTCACCCCCCCGGCACGCAATTATTCACAATTCACAGCATGTCTTCCACTTCTATTATATGTAGTTTTGAATACTACATTTTTAATCATAACATAATTATGCCGGATTGAAAAGGCTTTTATTCTTTAATCTTAATCTTCGCCGATATCCCAAGCGCAATTCCCATTTCCGCCATCAGAAACAGGATCGACGTCCCTCCGTAACTAATGAACGGCAGCGTGATTCCAGTGGTGGGGATCAGGTTGATCACTACCATTACATTTAACAATACCTGCAAGGCGATATGGGTAAAGATTCCCGTCACTACCAGCGAACTGTAAACATCCGGGGCATTTTGGGCAATAAACATCAGCCGGAATAAAAGAAGCCCGAACAGGACCAACACGATAATGGCGCCAAATACTCCCAGTTCCTCACATATAATAGAAAGAATCATATCGTTCTGCACTTCAGGAATGACCATTTTCTGCGCACTGTTTCCCAGTCCTTTCCCAAAAAAACCTCCGGAGCCGATAGCATAAAGCCCCTGCATAACCTGATATCCGCCTTCTGAAGCATATTCTTCCGGATTCAGCCAGACCAGAATACGCCTGAGTCTAAAATTCCCGCTCGTAGAAAGCATTGCATCCAGGATCTGTACCCCGACCAGGATCAGCACCAGTCCCGCACTGGCAGCCGCTATAAAAGGTCTGGTCTGGGGATGGACCACAAAGATCATTACACAGGTAATTCCCATGACGATGACAGCGGTACTTAAATTCTCCGTCAGGATAAATACACATCCTGCCGCCACCAGACCCCATAAAAACACCTGCCCCATACCCTTCAGCGTACGTATTTCTCTTCCCAGCTGGCAGATCAGCACTGGAATAAACAGGATCACGGCGATCTTAGTAATCTCCGCCGGCTGCAGCTGCTGTCCGAACGGCAGCTGGATCCAGCGCTTTGCTCCGTTTACCTCGATACCCAGCGGCGTCTGCACCAGCGCCATCAGTACGACCGCCACGAAGTAAATTCCCCGGGCCCATTTAATATAGTAATGATAATCGATTCTGGAAACCACATACATACCGATAAAGCCCACGATACAAAAGAGGATCTGCCTCTTAAAATAGTGCATGCTGTCATTGTGCTGCACCAGCGCGCTGTAGGCGCTGGCGCTGTACAGCATGATCAGCCCGAAGCAGACCAGAAAGATCAGGACAGCCAGCAGACTATAGTCAAAATAAATGGTTTCGTTAGACCTTTTTCGTTTTACACGTTTGGTTTTACTCATCTGATTACACTCCCATCGTATATATTTAATCAGATATAAAAGTAAAATGCAACCGCCAAATCAGATTTCACATTTACATCCTCTGGTGGAACGTACGGGAAATCACCTCTTTTTGCTGCTCTTTTGTCAGCTTATGGAAATTCACTGCGTATCCGGACACCCGGATCGTAAGGTTCGGATATTTTTCTGGATTATGGTATGCATCCACCAAAAGCTCACGGTTCAGCACATTTACATTGAGGTGATGCGCCATCTGTGCAAAATAGCCATCCAGCACCGCCGTCAGATTGGCAAGCCGCTCTTCCTCCGTTTTCCCCATGGCCTGCGGCACGATAGAGAAGGTATTGGAAATCCCGTCCTTGCAGTCATCATAAGAAAGCTTTGCCACGGAATTTAAAGACGCTAACGCTCCGCTTTTGTCCCTCCCATGCATCGGATTCGCTCCGGGTGCAAACGGCTCTCCAGCCTTCCTTCCATCCGGCGTTGCCCCGGTTTTCTTTCCATAAACTACGTTAGAAGTAATGGTCAGGATGGAAAGCGTCGGCTCTGCATCCCGGTACAGCTGCTGCTTTTTCAACTCCTCAAAGAACAGCTTTACCTGCTCTTTAGCGATACTGTCTACCCGATCATCATCATTTCCGTAGGCCGGATACTCTCCCTCCACCTCATAGTCTGTGATCAGCCCGGTCTCTTCATCACGGATGCATCTGACTTTCGCGTATTTAATCGCCGAAAGAGAGTCTGCAAGGACGCTTAAGCCTGCGATTCCAAACGCCATGAACCGGTGTACCTCTGTGTCATGGAGCGCCATCTGCGTTTTTTCATAAGCATATTTGTCATGCATGTAGTGAATCACGTTCATGGTATTGGCATACATAGCTGCAAGCCACGGCCGATAGATACTCAGGAGCTCAGTTACTTTATCGTAATCCAGGTATTCTCCCTGATAAGGCTCATGCTCCGGTCCCACCTGCATGTTCTGTTTCTCATCCTTTCCTCCGTTTAAGGCCATCAGGAGCAATTTCGCAAGATTTGCCCGCGCGCCGAAAAACTGCATTTCTTTTCCAATCCTCATAGCAGACACGCAGCAGGCGATCCCATAGTCGTCTCCAAATTTCAGCCGCATCAGATCATCATTTTCATATTGGATCGCATCGGTATCACAGGAAACCTTGGCACAATAGGTTTTAAAATTCTCCGGAAGGCCGGCGGACCACAGCACCGTCAGGTTCGGCTCCGCAGAAGGCTTCAGGTTGTAGAGCGTGTGAAGGATCCGAAAGCTGTTCTTCGTGACCAGCGTTCTTCCATCCTCTCCCATCCCTCCGATGGATTCGGTTATCCACATGGGATCTCCGGCAAACAGCTCATTGTATTCCGGCGTCCGCAGGTGCCTTGCCATGCGCAGCTTCATAACAAAATCGTCCATGATCTCCTGCGCCTGCTCTTCTGTCAGGATCCCTCTTGCCAGATCCCGTTCAAAATAGATATCCAGGAAAGTGGAGGTCCGGCCCAGGCTCATGGCTGCGCCGTTCTGCTCTTTGATGGCTCCCAGATAGGCAAAATACAGCCACTGCACTGCCTCTTTAGCGTCCTTCGCCGGCCCGCTGATATCAAAGCCGTACATTGCCGCCATCTCCTTTAATTTTCCCAGGAAATTAATCTGCTGGTACAGCTCCTCCAACTGGCGGATATGGTCCACATCCATCGTTTCCATGCTGATACGGTCTTTATCCTTCTGCTTTTCTTCGATCAGAAAGTCGATGCCGTAAAGAGCTACCCGACGATAGTCGCCAATAATACGTCCTCTTCCATAGGCATCCGGCAGCCCGGTGATCAGCCCACAGTGTCTTGCCGCTTTTGTTTCCTTATTATATACACGGAACACACCGTCATTGTGGGTCGTCCGGTATTGAAATTCATCCTCTACCTTCCGCGACAGCTCATAGCCATATGCCCGGCAGGCTTCTCTTGTCATGCGAAGTCCGCCGAAGGGATTGACGCCCCGCTTCAGCGGACGGTCCGTCTGGAGCCCCACGATGATCTCCTTCTCCTTATCAAGATACCCCGGCTTATAGTTCAGAAGCGACGTTACCGTCTGGGTATCGATGTCCAGCACACCGCCGAATTCCTGCTCAAGCGCCAGCAGGTTCTCCAGCTTATGGAGCAGCCCCTTCGTCCGCTCAGTCGCCGGTTTCAGAAATGATCCATCCCCGGTATAGGGGGTATAATTCCTCTGGATAAAATCTCTGACATCAATCGTCTCCTGCCAGTTTCCCGGCTTAAACCCTTCCCACTGTGTAACCATTTTTGTATTTCCTCCTTCTTTGTGTGTGACATCCCGGGAACCGCTTTTTTGAAGCCCGGCAAAACACATAGTAAGCGCGTCTTACCTGAAATCCGGCAACAAAAAAGCAGCATCCCTGAAGATGCTGCCCAGACGGTCGGCTGATACAAAGACGTTCCGTTCCCCTGTGGTAACCCACTGATCCGTCAGTAACGGACGTCCCTATGTTACTTACATTCGTAGTATAGCATCCCGCCTCTTTCCGAGTCAATCCCTTATTTTTATCTGCCTCGCTGCCAATGAAATGACCGCCAAGGGAATAATGCCGGAAACCATATGCCGACAGGCCGGAAAATATGCACAGTTTTCCATCATATCCATACAATATTATTGAAAAGTGTATCTGAACAAGATCCGGATAACCGGAGATTGTCTGAAAGGAGCATGGCAGATGCCAAATTATCGATATCATACAGCTGGTCAAATGCGTCAGAACGGATGTATGCGCCAAAATCCACCGGCAATGCCCCAGGTCGGCGGCTGTCCTCTGCCAACAGAAAACATCTGTAACCCTGACATGGATCATGGCGATCTGGCGGATATGTCACTGGCAATGGCCTATGTCCCCTGGCAGGAATGGAGAAACATCTACAAAGCCGAGAAAGCCTTCCAGCGTGGAACTATTTTTGAAGAACTGGATAAACCTTTCCGGGGAACAGGAGGATGCTGCAATGGAAGATCGTAAACGTCCCTGCCGCAGAGAGCTCTTAGACTGGATCAACGTGGTAAGCTTTGCCGCGGACGACACCAAACTGTTTCTGGATACCCATCCCGGCAGCCAGGAAGCCCTGAAATGTTTTGACGCGCTGAAAAAACAGCGCACAGAGGCTTTGAAGGAATATGCCAGATACTACGGCCCCCTGACCCTTGACACCGCCGCAGTCTCGTCAGACCGCTGGTGCTGGATCAACGAACCCTGGCCATGGCAGGAAGGAGGATGCTAATTTATGTGGAATTATGAAAAAAGACTGCAGTACCCGGTAAAGATCACCCGCACCAACCCTAAGATGGCCCAGGTCATCATTTCCCAGTTCGGCGGCCCGGACGGCGAACTCGCCGCCTCCATGCGGTATCTCTCACAGCGCTACACCATGCCGTACAAAGAAGTAACCGGGATCCTGACCGACATCGGCACCGAAGAGCTGGCCCACATGGAAATGATCTGCGCCATTGTGTATCAGCTTACCAAAGACCTGACCCCGGAAGAAATCGAAAAATACGGCTTTGACAAATACTATGTGGATCACACGCTGGCGCTCTGGCCCCAGGCGGCCGCCGGAACCCCGTGGACCGCAACCTATTTCCAGTCCAAAGGCGACCCCATCACAGACTTAAGCGAAGATATGGCTGCGGAGCAGAAAGCCCGCACCACCTACGACAATATCCTGCGTCTGATCAAAGATCCTGAGATCTGCGACCCCATCCGCTTCCTGCGGGAAAGAGAAATCGTACATTATCAGAGATTCGGCGAAAGCCTGAGGATCGTGCAGGACCATCTGGACAGCAGAAACTTTTATGCCATCAATCCGGAATTTGACATTAAATAGTGAACGGGGACGGGGGATTTTCAAAAATCCCCCGTCCCCGTTCATACGACTGATTACGATCTATACATATTTTTTCATTCCTTTTGGCATCTGCCCTTTCCTGGCTCCTTTTCCGTAAATTGCAGCCGCATTCATAAATGCGATCATATTTTCTTTAGAAGTGCCGACAGGCGTTGTACAGCCGGGGCACAAATTATATCCACAGGGATTATCTGCAGCATCTGCAATACACTGACGGATATTTTCTGCAATTTCATCCGGGGTGCCATTGCGCAGCACATCGACCGGAACCACATTTCCGCTGATCGCGATCCGGTCTCCGAAAGCCTCTTTGAGTTCCTTCAGGCTTTCACAATTGTCCACCCAGAAACTGCCGATTCCGGCATCCACCACTTCCGCCCAGCGGTCATGCGTAGAACCACAGATATGAATACCAGTGGAACCCTGAAACCGATTCATCCTCTCCACAGATTGTTTGAGATATGGAATAAAAAATTCCATAAACTGCCGCTTGCTCAACAGATTTTTGGACACCATCGGTTCTGACAGAGTAAACTTAATCCCCAGCTTACGGTTCAGATCCTGACAGCATTTCACAACACAGTCCGTGGTATATTGCAAAAGTCTGTGCACGCCCTCTTTATCCTTTACCGTTGCTTTTAAAAAGTTTTCTGTTCCATACAGGCTGGCCGCCGTCGTAAATGGTCCGGCAAGGCCGCTGCCCAATATCCGCTCCTCTCCAAAACGCTCCTGCAGCCTTTCAAACGCTTCCGTGATCAGCGGAAAACGTCCGTCCTTTTCCACATTTACCAGTTCCATGTTTTCCACATCCCGTAAAGACGCCAGTGCTGGTTTCACAATATAAGATACACTTTCTTTTGGATATGCCAGTTCCGTTCCTAATGCTTCTACCAGTGTACGAAGCCCCAGCCCGATCCCCATATTATCCGCCTGAAAATCTTCGGCCAGTCGTGTTTCCACTTCCACCATGGCGTCTGCCGAAAAATAATAATCACATATCGGTATTCCGTAAAGTGGAGGCGCAGTCTCTGAAGCGCTGAGAGATGTGGGGATCCGGTCCACTTCTTCTCCTCTTGCGTAGGCAAGCGCCCGCTCTTTTGGAGTCATTTCCAGTTTGATCAATTCCATTTTCACTTACCTCCTTATCCACAAAGCAACATCATCAGCGGAACCGTTGCCACTGACAGCACTGTCGACAAAGCAAACAGTTCTGATGCATATCCGGCATCTTTCCCGTAACGGACAGCAAAGAGACTGCCGGTAACTCCCGCCGGACAGGCCGAAGCAAGTACCATAATTGTCTTTACCATACTCTGCCCCGGAAACAGCAGGAAAATCCCCACCAGTACTCCTGGCATTACCAGCAGCCTGACTGCGCACAACCAGTACAGCCGCCATCTTTTTAAACACTGCAGCAAATCTGTCTGCGCAATATTAACGCCTGCCACGATCATTGCCATCGGAGTATTCATCCCCGCGATCATTTCCAGAGGTTCCTCAGCCATCTCCGGTATCTGAATTTGGAAAAGAAAGCACAATACCCCTGCAACAATTGCCAGGATCGTCGGAGAAGTAAACACCTTTTTCACTGATCTGCGATCTGCCTTCCCGGACATCACGATCACCCCATGGGACCAAAGAAGAAAATTGGCTGCTGCCACATAAGCTGTCATATACATAACTCCTTCTGATCCGAAAAGCCCCTGCGCCATCGGAATTCCAATAAATCCGCAATTTGAATACATAAGCGCAATGTGCTCCACGCATGCCGTATCCGGGTCCTGTCCCCGGATCACCAGTTTGCTGATTCCCCAGATCACCGCAAACGATACCAGAGACAGAACTGTGGCTACAAACAGCCCTTTTAACAAAGAGCGGTCATACTCTGTCTGAAATGAAGTAAACAACAGAATAGGTGTGAAAACCATCAGAACCAGATCCGACAGTTTTTTGTTCAATTCTTCATCTATCATCTTTTGATGATAACAAAACACACCGACCAGCGCCAGTACGGCCATCACCACTGTTTTATACAGTGTCATTGCTGCTAATTCCACCCTATCTGTCTCCTTTGTTCTTCTTTACGAAGAAAAAGGCAGCCAGACTGCCGCCCTTTTCTTATCACATCTATGATTTCCGGTGCTTATTCCCAGCAGGGAATCTGTGTTCCTGCTTTATCTGTCTTAAAATATTCAGCCAGATCATCACACTGAACTGCTTCTGCAATCTCTTTTGCCCATTCAGCATCTTTGTCTTCGGACCTTACAACAAATCCCACTGCATATGTTTCATTGTCATCAGACTGGCAAAGATAATTATCCGCCGGAAGGCCCGCATTCACCATGTGTCCTGCTGCAAGGCAGATGGCATCTGCATCTTTCAGAGACTGTGGCAGTACAGACATTTCCGCTTCAATAAATTGAAAATCATGCGGATTTTCAGCAATATCATACATGGTCGGAGACTCTACAGAATCATCCAGCGTGATCAGGCCCTGAGACTCCAGCATATTCAAGCCGCGTGCCTGATTGGTGGCATCGTTGCAAAGCCCGATGGTTGCGCCATCCGGAATCTCATCTACAGACTCCCATTTATCTGAATACATCGCAAATAATGGATAAAATGTTTTGGGTTCGATCATCACAAGATCTGTACCATTTTCCGCATTATAGCTCTGCATATAGGGTTCGTGCTGATACCAGTTCATATCCAGACTTCCTTCTGCCAATGCAACATCCGGCTGAACACTGTCATCAAACACACTTTCTTCCACAGTATATCCCAACGCCTCAATCTCATCACGGACAGATTCCAGCTGATCTACCATGTCGGCACGGATTCCAATCTTTACAGTTGTCTTTTCTTCAGAAGAACCGCTCTCACCGGAACCATCCGCAGAAGACTCATCCGAACCGCCTCCACAGCCGACCAGCAGAGTTCCTGCCATAGCCATTACCAAAAACATGCTCAACACTTTCTTTTTCATAATCCTTTGTTTCCTTTCTTAAATAATAATATTCTAAAAATAGAGTTTTCTATTTTTATTAACTATTTCAATTTTTTATAAATCCAGTCTCCGAAATACTGGATGGCCGCAACCAGAACGATCAAAACTACACAGATGGAATACATGATCTCCTGATTAAAGTTCTGATACCCATAAGTCAGAGCCACTGCTCCAAGCCCGCCGGCTCCCACGGCGCCAGCCATGGCTGTTGCACCCAGCAGATTAATGATTGCAAGACAAAGGCCGGAAATAATAGAAGGAATTGATTCTTTCAACATAACCTTTACCACGATCTGTGCCTTGGACGCACCGAAAGATTTTGCCGCTTCAATCAAAGCCGGGTCTACTTCCTTAAAGCTGTTCTGGAAAATCCTTCCCATAAACGGTGTGACCGCCACGGTCAGCGGCACCAGAGCCGCGGTATCTCCAATCGAAGTCCCCACGATCAGACGTGTAAACGGGATGATGGATACCATCAAAATGATAAACGGGAAGGATCGCACAGTATTCACGATAAAATCCAGGATCCTGTTTACGACCACATTTTCGCACAGACCGCCTTTTTCCGTAATGATCAGGATCACTCCCACAAAGAATCCCAGGAAAGTAGAAAGGACTCCGGAAATCACCAGCATTTTCAACGTATCAAAAAACGCCGGAACAATGATCATCTGACAGATTTCTGCAAATGTAAAGTTATTTAATGCCATGCTAATTCTCTCCTTTCCTCTTAAGCCTCTTCCCCGGCACTTTCCAGTTCGTGCCAGTTATAATTTCTCTGTGTCAGGTAACCGGTAACCGCATCCAGATGTTCATCATCTACATTGATCACAAAAATCCCCATGTTGTCGTTCTGGTATTCCATGATCTTTCCGTCCAGTATCGGGAACACATAATCCAGATCCCGGGACATCTTCCCAAAAAGTTCGCCGTCTTCCAGGCTGCCCAGCAGATGGGCGATCTGGATATTATGTCCGGTTTCCGGAAGCTTCATCTCCTCTTCTCCCAGAAGTCTTCTCAGAGACCGGGGCTGTTTGATGAAGATTTCTCTTACCGAGCCCTCGTCTGCGATCTTACCGCCTTCCAGGATACAGGCTTTATTGCAGGCCTTTCTTACTACCTCCATCTGATGGGTTACGATCACCACCGTGATGCCGGTCCTGGCATTGATCTCCATCAGAAGTTCCAGGATGGAATTGGTGGTCTTCGGGTCAAGCGCCGATGTCGCCTCATCACAGAGAAGGATCTTCGGATCCATGGTCAGAGCTCTTGCGATCGCCACTCTCTGTTTCTGCCCGCCGCTTAAGTTTCTGGGCCTGGCATTCATCTTATCTGACATTCCTACCAGTTCCAGCAGCTCCTTAACCTTTTTATCAATCTCTTCTTTACTGTATTTCCAGCATTGCATGGGAAGCGCCACATTCTGATAGACTGTCTGTCTCTCCAGAAGTGAAAACTGCTGAAAGATCATACCCACATGTCTTCGGAATTCCCGCAGTTCTTTTTCTTTCAGCTCCTTTACCTCGCACCCGTCCACTTTCAGACTTCCTTCCTGATAGGATGTCAGACCGTTGATACAGCGCAGCAGCGTAGATTTTCCCGCACCGCTTCGTCCCACCAGTGCATAGATATCACCATCTTCGATTTTCAGGTTGATGCCTTCCAGCACACTGCTGCCATCATCTTCCCAAATCTTTTTCAGATTTTTGATCTCAATCAATGTTCTCCCTCCCATGCTTCCTTGTCATGTCGCTTTTTCACGAAACCTGTAAAATTATACCACGATGCATTTTTCGCTTCATTGGCAGTGAAAACAAATTTTTCCAGTTCTGTTGTGTATTTTATCCATACAGCTTTTCTATTTTCCAGATAACTTATTTGCTTTTTCTATCAATATCTTCCCAGTCTCTTTTTGTTCCGGTTGGTAGAAAAGGGATTAAAAAAATCGCCAAAGCCATACGACTTTGACGATTTTTGTTCTCCTGTTTTACAGCATCTCCAGAAACGCAGAGATACGGACGCTCAGCTGGGCGATATCCGCCCGGGAAAAATCAGTGGTCACATCCATATAAGGGATGTGCTTTTCCTCATGGATAAAGTTACGTACACTGATGGATTCTATGCTGTCGGAATGACAGCCCTGCAGGATCATCTCAATCACGCCGTCCACATGGAATTCATCGATGATCCGTCCCAGAAGTTCGATCCGGTTGTCGTTCGGGGTCATGATCGCACAGCCGATCATCAGGTAGCGTTCTGCAAGCGCCTCGTAGATATCCGGGGTTTCTTCATCAACCAGGCGGTCCTGCGCTTTGATCCCGGTACAGTTTTCAAAAGCCACTACCACGCCTCCGTTGTCCTCAATAATGTCTACCAGCTTCGAGGAATCCCCTCCCATGGGACAACCGGTGATAAGGATCCTGGGCTTCTTTTTTGCCGGCGGATCCCTGTGGTATTCCTCCAGGATCTTTTCCCTCACCTGATCCAGGATCCCCGGTACTTTCTCCAGATCCAGCTGATATTTATTTCCATACAGAATCTGAAAAAGCTCCCGTCCGCTCATCGGCGGAGGATCCAGTTTCATCAATCCATACAGCCGCTGTACCGCCCTGCGGTTTTCGTTGCTTAAATGGATCGCCTTCTTTACCATCTCGTCTGTAATGACAATATGGAAACGCTCTTCTAAATATTCCTTGAAACGTATGATCTCTTTTCTCCATAATTCCAGCCCGTATTCTGACTGACGGTTGGGAAGCTCCATCACATAGACTTCCTTAAAATCCGACATCAGCTCATACATCTTCTTTTTGCCGTCGCAGGTCGTCTCCCCGATCACAAGATCTGAGAAATAATAGAAAGGACACCTGTCTGAAACCGCAAATCCATAGCTGGACTTGATCAACGGGCAGATATTTGAAGGCAGCGTCTGCTCCGCGATCGCTACCGTATCGTTTGACGAAGAACACAGCCCCACCGGGATTGCCCCGATCGCCATGGCAAGCTCTCTCGGGAAATAGGAGCAATAGGCTCCGATCACCGGTTTTCCTGCCTCTTTGTACTTTTTTACTTCCAGAAAGGATGCTCTTTTTTGTTCTCCGAATTCTTCGAATATCTCCGGCAAATCTTTGACTAGCTTCATATTTCCTCTCCAATTTCTGTTGCTGACACTATCTTATCATATTCCGTATAAAATGCAATCTACTCTTTTTGTCCGCACTGAAATTCCCGGAGGATCATGGTCAGAAGAAGCTTTCTGGAAATATCCGGCTGATTGATGTCAAGTCCCAGGATCTCATGGATCTTGGCAAGACGGTATACCATAGTATTCCTGTGAATATACAGATTCTTCGCCGCATGATTGACATGATTTCCAGAAAGAAGATACTCTTTCAGACTTCTGTAAAAATCCGTGCCTTTTTCCCGGTCTTCTGCCGCCAGCCGGTCCAGATCCCTGTATCCGTATCCTTCTGCCCCCAGCTTCTCATAGGCATAGGAACAGATTAGCTCCATATAATGCTCATACTCTGTAAAGAAATGTGTGTCCGGTTCTACCCGCATTCCGATCTTTAAGATCCGTTCCAGGATCCGGCGCTTTTTCCATATCTTTTTTTCATCCTCGAACACCTCTGTGATCACCGCTGTCCCTTCACATTCCAGTGTGATCTTCTCTGCCAGCAAAGCCGCTTTTTTCTGCTTTTCTACAGAATCGCACCGGGTAAAAAGGACAGCCGCCTCCTCTTCTTCTATGCACACCAGTACATCCTCGAAATGATCGCAGATCTCTCTGTGGAGATGCGGGCTTTGCTTCATAAAGTCCCAGGATGTTTTCAGCAGCACCAGAAGAAACGGACGGACCACATATTGCCGGAAAGAGCTCTCAATGCCCGCCGGAAGCTGGTCAGGGACGGCATCCCTGCCAAGAAGGAGTCTGCTCAGCATCTGCTTTGTCCCCAGATCCCGGTAACCGTATATCTGTTTATTCCAGCTCATTCCGATGGAAACCGCCCTGGTGATCATCCGGTTCAGGGAAGCGGCATTCCGTCTCTTTTCATGAAACGTAATGCAAAACCCAGTCAGGATCCCTCTTACCAGAAGCGGTCCTGCTGCCATAAGGCCCTTCCCCACCTCCTTTTTAAGGATCTTGTCCGTCTCTCCTTCCGTACTCTCACCTGCGTAATACTCTCCCATCAGGCCTGTCCAGAACGAACGGCTGCTCTCTTCTATACCCAGCTGTTCATAGAGCTGTTCCGCACCGGAATCAAATTCTATCTTTCCAGAGGGATCGATCACGATCACCGGCAGATCGAATGTCGCCGACAGTTCCTGCAGCATCCCTTCCATCTGATCGTTTCTTTCCAATACTCCAAAAATGATTTCACTATACCGTTCGTACTCTTTTCCTTCCGCCATACTCAACTTCCTATCTTCCACCTTTTACTCTGCCGATATATACTACTATTTACATCCTACCACAAACAGAAAGGCTGCCCAAATTGCTTATTTTAATGCAGTTATAGAAAACATCTATATTTGCCCGTCGGTGTCTGCCACATAGGTATGTTGGCCGCCCTCCGGGTGTACGCACAAAAAAGGAGACGCTACGCTTTTAACGTATACGTCTCCTTCACACTTTCTTATTACCGGAAAAACAGCATATATACAATCAGAGCCGCCACTACGACGATGGCGATCGCAAGAACAATGATCGGAGCTTTGGACATTTTCTCCTCTTCTTCCTCCAGGTCGTCAAAGAAATCATCGTCAATTTCTTCCCTCTTTCTGGTCTTTTTCTTCTTGCCTCTCTTACCTTCTTCTACAGCAAGCATTTCATCATATGCCTTACGCATCTCAGTCTCCCGTTTTTTCCGCACATGTTTTGGCGGTATATTGGAATAAGACTGTTCTTCTTCTGCCGATGCCCTGCGTACTTTCTTTTCTGCCTTCTCAGGCTTTTCTGTCTTTTTCTGTGGAACCTTAAATTTCTTCTTGCATTCGTAGCAAAGGAAATAATTCGGATCTTTCTTACTCGGCCGTAATTCCTGACCACATATTGGACATTTCATCAGAATGTGCCTCCTCGTAATTGTAATATATTTAGCATTATACTACATCTGACAAAAAAATTCAAAAATTTCTTTTAAGATTCCTCATTCCTTCTCTGCTATTTCTGCTTCCTTGCATCATGGAAGAACAGAATTGCACAGATTACCATTACCACACATACAAGATATGTAAGAACAGTAAGCGGAAGACTCGTTACAATAAATCCGGCAATCAAAACGCCGATCGCACCACTTATAATCATCGGAATCGTTGCCGCGCGATTATATTTTCCCTCTTTGATAAATGTAATACCACATGCCGGACAAAGATATGCACAGGATCCCATCATAACAGGGAACGCCACATCCGCACTCATTCCAAGCAGAAGTACAACCGCCATACAAGGAGCATACAGTCCGATCCCGGCCGTCATAAGGATACCCAGGATAAAGTTGGCAACAACACCAGCCACCAGAAGTCCTCCGGTCAGTCCTCTTGCCGTACCCAGGATACCGAAAGGACCAACGCCGTTAATCTTGCAAAGAGTAATAATCGCTACCAGGATCAGTGCGACACCCATGATCACACGAATCTTCATAATATCCATTCTGGAAATGATCTTTGCTCCGAGAATAGACCCCACGATAGCTGCCGCTATCATCAGAACCAGAGTCAGGGAATCCATCTCAATTCTGGTCATTGTGATTGTTGCTTCCACACAGATCGGAATACCGAATGCCACATTCAATGTACCGGGAATCAGATCATCTTTAATCGACTTGTTGAACTTCCATGCGGAGGTTGCGATAGCATAGCTCCCGATTCCCAGTGTGTCAAAGAAGTTTGCCACCATACTGACAATCACGTTGAATCCCATTTTACTCTTATCCAGCTCATTTTTGTGTGCAATGACATCCTTCACCAGCACTACAAAAAATACAGCGGCAAAGATCCACATAATAATTAATAAAACTGTTGCTGCGCTCATAATTTTCCTCCCTTGAAACATATATTTCGTGCACTATGCACAACTTTTGATAAATTTTATTATACCCCTTCGTTAAAAATGTGTCAATAACAAATCATTATAAGCGCGCTTTTATCTGCCTGATAAAAAAGCCGTAAACCTTTATCAAAAAGATTTACGGCTTCTGTCAACTCTTATTCATCTATCTGTAACCGTTCTTACTGTGCACTCTTGCCCAGGGTCACTTCCACATCCGAGCTCTCGTACTCACCGTTGTTTCCGGCAGTTGCTACCGTCAGTGTCACGGTCTCCCCCGCTCTGTAATACTGAAGCTGTTCCTGAAGCGCTGTCATGCCATCTACAGATGTACCATTGATCGCAGTAATGATCGAACCTCTCTGGATGCCTGCCTTCTGCGCAGCACCACCGTCAATGATCTCTGATACATAGACGCCGGTAGGCATATTATACATATCGGCAAGGTCGGAGGTCACATCCGCTTCACTCCGGATCCCAATGTACCCCTGCTCCTCTTCCGATACCTTTGTCTTGGTTTCCTGGTTCATCAAATCTGTAATAATATCACTGGCATCTGAAATCGGGATTGCATAGCCCATGCCTTCCACACTGTCTGCTGACACCTTGGCTGTATTGATGCCTACTACCTCGCCATTGGCATTCAGAAGGGCTCCGCCGCTGTTTCCAGGATTGATCGCCGCGTCTGTCTGCAGCAGGCTGCCGTCGTAGCCGTCCATGGTACGGTCCTTTGCAGAAATAATACCCGTAGTTACGGATTGTCCGTACCCCAATGCATTTCCGATAGCAATCGCAGGCTCTCCAACCTGAATCTCATTGGAATCTCCCATAGTCGCCACAGCGATCTCTTCTTTCGTAGAGTCTTTGATGTCATTCAGGTTCACCGCTACTACAGCCAGATCCTTACTGGAATTTGTACCTTTGACGTTGGCCTCTACACTTTCCTCATCGATAAATGTAACAGTCAGTGTATCATTCCCTTCCACTACGTGGTTATTTGTTGCGATCAGAAGTTCCGAATCATTCTGTCCGATGATGATTCCTGATCCTACGCTTTCACTTTGCTGCTCCTGTATACCGCCAAAGAAATTCTGCACTTCTTCCACGCTCATGTTTGTGATGGATACGATAGAAGGCATCGCATTTGCAGAGATCGTGGCAATATCCGAGGACACTGTGCTTCCTGAAGAAGTAGTGAGTTCTGTGCTGCTGGAAGTAGATGTCTGCTTAACCGTCCCGCTGCCGCTATTATCATTGGTACCAAAGATTCTGTCTCCGATCACATTGACTGTCTGGAAAGACGCACCGGCCACAAGGCCAAACACCAGACCCAGGCATGCCACCTTTATCCATTTCGGCATCTTCTTTTTCGGCTGTCTGTAGGGATCCGGCTCCGGCCCCTGGTTCTGGAAGCCATTTTCTCCTGTATATTGGTTGCCGCTGTCCTGCTCCGGATTGTAATACGTATACTGGTTATCCATAATCTATTTCTCCTTTCAGATAGGTCAATTTTCTTTCTATATCTGTAGTGTATCCTGAAAATGTGTTAAAACTGTGATGAAAAGATAAGGAAACTATGAATTCCAGTTCTATTTTCTACATATCCGGCGGATATCTTCTTCAGTCCCTGTAAGAGAGCCTTGTACCATCTCCGGCTTTCCGCCTCCCCGGCCGTCAAACGCCTCGTTAAGCATCTTTCCGACAGGGCGTACGTCTTCGCTCCTGCTGCCGATCACATACCGGTATCCGGAAGCGTCGTCTCCCGCAAACACCATACAGATTTCTGCTCCCCGATCCAGAAGGAGGTTCATAAGTTCTCTTGGACCATTGCCGGAAAGCCCCGCATCAAACACAAGAGTCATATCCTCAACAGGGATTTCCTTTGCCTGGGCTTTCAAAAGCTTCTGCTGCAGGATCCCCAGTTTTTCTTTCTGCTCCTTTGCCTCTTCCTTCAATCGCGCCACAGCTTCCGCCGCTTCACATTCTTTCGCACACAAAAGCGCCGAGATTTCCTTGATATTTTTTTCTTTTTCTCCGTAATCCTTAAGCGCCCGGTCTCCGGCCAGCATCGTGATACGCTCGCCGCCTTTATAATGATCCATCTGCACCAGCTTGATCAGGCCGATCTCCCCTGTCTTTTTCATGTGAGGTGCGCAGCAGGCACATACATCATATCCCGGGATTGTAATGATCTGCACCTCTCCGCTTAATTCAATCTTACTCCGGTACTCCATCCGGCTCCGCTCTTCTTCAGAGGGGAAGGAAGAAATCACATCTAAATTCCGGAACACTGCGCGGTTTGCCTCCCGCTCGATCTCCTTTAGCTCATCCTTTGTGATCGGGCCGTTAAAATCCATGGTACAATAATCTTCTCCCAGATGAAAGCCCACATTATCATACCCAAATTTCTGATGTACCAGTCCCGAAATAATATGCTCTCCGGTATGCTGCTGCATCCGGTCAAACCGCACCTCCCAGAGAATACGGCCCTCCACCTTCTGTCCTGCCTCAATAGGCTCCTTCGTATAATGATAGATCACACCGTCCTTCTCGTGAACATCCACCACTTCCACTTCTCCCAGGAAGCCCGGATCAGCATACTGGCCGCCGCCCTCAGGAAAAAACACTGTACGGTCCAGCACGATCCGCCAGCCATCCTTCCATGGTTCGCAGGACAGTACCCGGGCATCGAAAACGCTTCTGTGGCTGTCCTGAAAATATAATTTTTCCGTCGTCATCTTTCTACATCCTCTCCGGAGCCTCGAAGCCAAGCACTTCAATACACTCCTCCAGCACACACCTTACCAGCAGCAGCAATGCAATATAGCTCTGCTTTTTCTTTGCATCTTCCTCTGCCAGAATCTTCACCTCATGATAAAATCTGTTAAAAGCATTGGCCAGATCATAAATATAGGCACAGATCTTATGAGGCGCCAGTTCTTCATAAGCCGCCGCCATTACATCATTGTATTTTGAAGCCTCCAGCTGAAGCGCCTTTTCGCTGTCGCTGTCCGCGGGCATCACACAAAGCCCTGCAAGGTTTCCTCCATCTGCCTGGTATTTATTCAGAATGGATTTGATCCTCACAATCGTATACAGCACATATGGCCCGGTATTTCCTTCAAATGAAGTAAACCGGTCTACATCAAACACATAATCCTTGGATGCCTGGTTCGAAAGATCGCCATACTTAATAGCCGCAAGACCTACCAGTCTGGCGGTCTTTCTGGCCTCTTCCTCCTCTACAGTCCGGTTGTCCATAATTTTTTTCAGCATTTCGCCTTCTATCTCAGCGATCAGATTCTCCAGACGCATCACGCCTCCCTCTCTGGTCTTAAAAGGCTTTCCGTCTTTACCATTCATAGTTCCAAATCCCAGGAACTTAAGATCCGTCTCTTCTGGTACGATCCCTGTCTTTTTTGCCGTCCGGAACACCTGGACAAAATGCAGCTCCTGACGTTTATCTGCCAGATAGATCACCTGGTCAGGATGATAGTCTTCCTCTCTTTGCACCAGTGTTGCAAGATCCGTGGTGCTGTAAAGAGAGGCTCCATCTGATTTCTGGATAATACAGGGCGGCACATCCTTTGTGTCTGCCTCTTCTTCCACATCTACCACCAAAGCCCCGTCATCAATATGCGCATACCCTTCTGTTTTCAAACGTTCCACCATATCTGGGATATAAGCCTGCGCATCTGACTCGCCCTTCCAGAGATCAAATTCCACATGAAGGTTTGCATAGTTTTTCTTAAGATCGCTGACAGAGACCTGTATGATATGATTCCATAGCGCTGTATATCCACGGTGTCCATTCTGTAGAAGATATGTGGCATGCAGAGCCTTCTCCCTGTACGCCTCATTCTCCTTAGCCTTCTGGCTGGCTGTCGGGTAAATTTCCTCCAGTTCGCCAATGGTGAACGGCGCCTCCTTCGGATACTCTCCTTCATATTCCTCCTGGAAATAAGGAAGTTCCGGCTTCCTTTCCATAAGCTCTGTAATGATCAGTCCCATCTGATATCCCCAGTCTCCCAGATGGATATCTCCCAGAACCTTATGCCCCATCTTTCTCGCAATACGCTTCACACTTTCTCCGATGATTGCGGAGCGCAGATGTCCCACATGCAGCGGTTTCGCCACATTGGGGCCGCCGTAGTCCACCAGGATCATCCTGGGATCCTCCACCTTCTCAAGTCCCAGATCCTGATCTTCTTTCATCTGATTTAAGTAATTTGCAATATATGTCTTCTGAAGCTTCAGATTGATAAATCCGGGCTTCACCACAGAAACCTCTTCAAAACAAGGGCGGTCCTTTATTTTTTCCACCACGTCTTCCGCAATCATAAACGGTGCCTTTTTATAAGCCTTTGCTCCGGCCAGGGCTCCATTGCACTGGTATTCACAGAGATCCGGGCGGTTGGAAATCGTCACTTTTCCATAGGATGCATCATATCCTGCCTGTACAAATCCATTTGCCAGTTCCTCTCCGATCAGATCTATTATCTTCTTCATCTTATACCTTCCTTCCATCTTGCGTTTACTTTGTTATTCTATCACAAGCCCGATGTGTCAACAACCAAATCTTAAAACTCTTCTTGCAAATCCATCAGATTCATGCTATTATTTTAGTAACAATTATTATTATTAGAAATATTCAAAAACAGACAGGAGGAAGCACTATGAATAAAAAGGTTTTCCGAAATCTCTCTTACGGTGTCTATGTAGTCTCCACTCTTGACGGAGACAGACCGGTAGGCTGTACTGCCAACAGCATTATGCAGATCACTTCTGATCCTGCAACCATTGCCATCAGTATCAATCATGACAATTACACCAACTCCTGTATTGCAAAAACAGGAAGATTTGCGGTTTCCATCCTCTCCGAGAAATCTGACCCGTCCTTAATCGGCACTTTTGGGTTCCAGTCCGGAAGGGAGATCAACAAATTTGACGGTGTATCACACACTTTCCGCGAGGATCTTCCAGTGCTGGAAGACAGCTGCGGCTATATCGTCTGTCAGGTAACCGACACGATGGAGACTTCCTCGCACACGGTATTTCTAGGGACTGTTCTGGACGGAGACGTACTAGATACCTTCCCCGCCATGACCTATGCCTACTACCATAACGTTATCAAAGGAAAGAGCCCGAAAAATGCTCCCACCTATCTTCCCGAAGAAGATCCTGCAGATAATGCAAAATGGGTCTGCAGTGTCTGCGGATATGTCTATGACGGCGACATTCCTTTCGAGAACCTCCCCGATGACTACACCTGTCCGGTTTGCCGGCAGCCAAAATCCAAATTCATCAAAAAGTAAAAAATGAAAGGGCCATATGGTCCTTTCTTTTTTACTTTTTCTTGACATTTCGTGCAAAATGCATTATTGTATTAATTAGATAATACAGTTGTATTCTTTATAATAAAAGAGAGGTGAAGTCTATGCCATGGGATCTGGATAATGACCGCCCTATTTACCTGCAGCTGATGGAACGTATCCAACAGGATATCGTATCCGGCGTCTACAAAGCCGGCGATAAACTGCCCTCTGTCAGGGAACTCGCCATAGATGCCGCGGTAAACCCAAACACAATGCAAAAAGCCTTGTCCGAGCTGGAGCGGGACGGACTGGTACACTCCCGCCGTACCAGCGGACGGTTTATCACGGAGGATGAGACCATGTTAAAAAACTTAAGGGATGAGCTTGCTTCCCGCCACATTCAGGATTTTATGGAAAAAATGAAACAGCTTGGTTTCCAGGAGAAGGAGACTCTTGAAAAACTCCAGGACACCATAAAGAGGGGGACACTGATATGAATCCAATCTTAGAATGCCGAAATCTATCCAAAAAATACGGCAACCACTTCTATGCCCTGAACGACCTGACTCTATCTCTGGACAGCGGCCAGATCGTCGGTCTTCTGGGACCGAACGGCAGTGGAAAAACAACACTGATCAAACTCATCAACGGCCTTTTAAACCCTTCGTCCGGGGAGGTGCTGATAGACGGAAAAGCTCCGGGAGTGGATACAAAGAAGATTGTTTCCTATCTTCCGGAACGCACTTATCTGGATGAATCCATGAAGGTCCGGGACATCATCCGCTTCTTTGCCGATTTTTACGATAACTTTATCACAGACCGGGCTTACCAGATGCTTTCGGATCTGGAAATTTCCGCAGACGCAAGGCTGCGCACCCTGTCCAAGGGTACGAAGGAAAAGGTACAGCTGATTCTGGTCATGAGCCGGGACGCTAAGCTTTATATCCTGGATGAGCCCATCGGCGGTGTGGATCCTGCTGCAAGAGATTATATTCTGCACACGATCCTGGCAAATTATAACGAAGAGTCCACAATCCTTCTATCTACACATCTGATCCACGATATTGAAAATATCCTGGACCGTGTAGTTTTCCTTAAGGAAGGACGTCTTGCCATGAACGCTCCCGTGGATGACATCCGCATGGAGCAGGGCAGATCCGTAGATACTTTATTCAGGGAGGTGTTCCGATGCTGATCAAATTAATTAAATACGACCTCAGATCCCTGAACCGGTTTCTGATTATCCTGCACGGCTTTTTACTGCTGATGACCATATTTTTACGAATTTTTATCACCGGGCAGATCCACCTGTCCACTGATACCGACGGCTTCCTGTTCGGTCTTGCGATCGTGATGTATACGCTCCTGATCACAGGAATTACTTTTGGTACATCCATTGTCATTGTCGTGCGGTTCTACAGAAACCTGTTTTCCGACGAAGGCTATCTTTCCCAGACCCTTCCTGTGACTCCCGGCCAGCATCTTCTTGCCAAAACGATCTCCGGAAGCATCTGGGCTATGATCGACTATGTTTTTATCCTGGCATCCCTGTATATCGGGATTGCCACCCCAGCTTTCATGGAACTGTTTTATGAAAATCAGGGGGAACTGATGAAGGAACTCGGCTTCACAGGGAAATATGCAGATGTCACCGCGGGCCAGATCATCCTTGTCCTCCTGATCTCAGGATTTATCGGATGCGTCGGCAACATAGTCATGTATTACGCCTCCATCGTGCTTGGGCAGCTGTTTTCCTCTCACCGTGTGATTGGAGCTATCGCCTGCTATTTTGCACTATCCACACTGATGGCTGTAATTTCCTTTATCGTTATGTTTGCCGCAGACCTGGCATACGGAAATTTTGCTATTGTTCCCGCGGGAACAGAAAGTTCCTTAAGTCTGGTCGAATATATGGTCAGAATATTGACGTTCTCACTGGCTCTTTCTGTAATTACGGCAGTGGTCCTCTATATCCTGTCCTATATACTGATGAAGAAAAAACTGGATCTGAATTAAAGATAAACAGCGGGCCAGAAAACCGGAAGTCTTTACCGGATTTGGCCCGCTGTTTTTTAGGAAAAACACTGGATCAGAAACATATAAAGAACGGTCCCCACGCCTATACTCAGAAGGTTATTCCGTTTCCAGACATGAAGCGCCGCCGTCACTATGACAGCTGCCGCTTCCGGAAGTCCATAGGGTGCAGCCAGGATCTTTGTCGAACGCAGACAGTAAACTACCAGCATCCCGATCACTGCCGGCGTCAGCACCCTTCCTAAATATTTCACTACATCCGGAATTTCTTTCCCTCTTGGAAACACCAGAAAAGGGAACACTCTGGTGGCAAAAGTGGTAAGCGCCACTGCCAGAATGATCAGAAATGAAGTTATCGCATCTACAGGCATCAGCCTTCCACCTCCTTTTCCAGACGGGTTCTCCCCACAAACAGCAGAAATGTGATCAGCAGCATAGACGGAAGAACAAAATTATCCGCACCGAAGATACTAAGACAAAGCAGTGCGGCGGCCACCCCGATCATTTCAGGGATGCGGTTTTTCGCCTCCATCCACTGTTCCACGAATATTACTACAAACAGCGCTGTCATGGCAAAATCAATGCCTTCCGAATCAAAAGGCAGGAAATTCCCTGCAAGACCTCCGATCACCGAACCTATGACCCAATAGGATTGATTCAGCAGAGAAACTGCCAGCAGAAATTTATCTTCCTCTATGTCTTCCGGAATCTTTGTGGTACACAAAAGGGAATACGTCTCATCTGTCAGGCCAAAGATCATATACCATCTCTTTTTTCCCATACCGTGAAACTTTTCCAGCAGAGAAATCCCATAGAAAATATGCCGGATATTAACCATCAAAGTCATAAATACTACCTGCAGGAATGAAACCCCCGGCACAAAAAAATTCACGGCAAGATATTGGCCGGATCCCGCATAGACCATAAGGCTCATCAATGCCGCCCATAAAAAGGAATACCCCTTTTCTTCAAACATCACCCCAAAGGCAATCCCGATAAACAGATATCCCGTCAGCACCGGAATTGTATACGGAAATGCTTTTTTAAATGCCCTCCCATAATTCCTCATCATTTTTCTCCTAATGTTCTTTATTCATTATAAAAAGAAGCCGTCCTTACAGGGATCGGCCTCTCTTGTCTCTATCATTTATCGTATATTCTTCAGCTTCCGGCTGAATCTTCATAGGCCTGCTTTAAATCCAGCAGAGCCTCCTTAAGCAGTGCATCTGACTGGACAGCCTGCCGGTAAGCATTCTGCGTCTCTGTAAGCAGCGCCTGCACATCCTCATGGCCGGTGACCGCCTCTACAAGATCGTGAATTTCATCTTCCTCCACCTGGGTTTCCACCTGGCACTTACCATCCTCATCCTCTGTTACATAAAGTGTACCCAATCCCGGCACTCCGGTATAGACATCCCTGATCTTCATATCATACCGGACAAAAGCCACATATGTATCCCGATATTTTCCAAGCTTTGTATAAACATTCAGATTCTCATATCCCTCCACAAAGCTTGTCTCATCTCCAAGCGCACTGTAATACGCCTCCACCGCCCGGGTCACCTGTGGATACTCTCCTTTGAGCAAAGGATTATCAGCCATATTCTCCCAGCCTTCATTTTCCTTTTTCTGCTCTTTTAAACTTATCTTTTGTGCTTTCTGGCTTTTATCTTTAGTCAGGATCCATCCGCCTGCTCCTACCGCAAGAACCAGACCGGCCAATACAGCAACAGTCACGATCTTTCTCAGCAGGAGTACGCCTTTTTGTCTTCCTTCCATAAAGACTACCTCCATATATGCACATGCTGATTTTGCCCGTCCCGCATAACTCTGCGAAACGTTTATCAGATGGAGAAATCTCTCCATCTGATAAAAAAAGTACACACCCGGGCGGATTCGAACCGCCGCTCCCGCCTCCGGAGGGCGGTGCTCTATCCCCTGAGCTACGGGTGCATAAAAAGGCTTTATGAAATTGCCTTAGTTATATTAACACATTTTTTTTATAAAGTAAAGGAAATGATGAACACAAATCTCACATTTCCTTTACTTTTTTATACAGGCATCAGAAATATGTCAATTCCCCTCGTGTCCTGTCGTAATAATAGGCATGGTCCGAGAGCACTTCCTCCGCTTCTACCTGTGTTTCATTAATCTCCTTTACCATAGCTGACAATTCTTCATAAGAGAACTGATGCCGGTCCGGAGTAATGATCACTTCATGAATACTGCTCGGCAGCACAAAATAGTTGCAGAAAAGCTTCTTTGCAATCTGTTCTAAACACCCCTCATATAGAAGCGCCGACGCACCGTGACTTCGAAGGCGGTTCGTCAGTACATAGAGGGTCTCTGCAAACTCTCCTTCTTCACTGTTTACGGATGCTTCCCGGGGCTCCAGGTCAAACATGTCCTGTATCACAGTATGCATAGTACAAAATTCCTCCGGCAGGATTCTCCTGGTATTTTCTCCGGCCCGCCGGTAGAGCTCATCCTCTGTTACCTGCCACAGCTTCATATGCTCCTTTTTAATCATCATTGCCGCCGTCCCAAAGTCATTTACCTCTAGCAGCACATAGTAAACGACCGCCAGATCCAGAAATTCTCTGTGGGGAATTTCCTCTAAAAGACGCATATTCGCCTTCTTTCCTATCAGCCGGTAGATGATATGATCCCGGACAGATACATATTTTTCAAGCTTTCCCTTTTCCCAGGAACGCCCGGCGCGCACCTGGTCATAAAGCTTTATCACTTCCTTTGCCGCCTTTTCTTCCGTCATTCCTCTAAGGAACCTCTGATAAAATTCCTCCAGATAGATAGTTGGTGCAATGTTCACTCCTTTTTCCGTCAAAGTCAGGCCCTTTCGCTTTGTGCCATTGTTCTTCACCGCTGTATAGACAGATACAGACACAGAGTCCCCCACACCTTTTTGCACCCTTTCCAGGATACTCATAACAAAACGGTCATACGTCATTGAATCTCCTTTCTTTTGCTGCAGTTTTTTACATTCTGTGAAGATACCGGTGAAATACCGGATTGAAAAATAGTAGAACAAGAATCTGCCGGCAGGAACACCGGCGCGTATTGGATAGATATGAACATTATAAAAAAGCCCTGCACAAATTGCAAGGCTTTTCCTAAGATCTTTATACGATTCTTAAACTCTTGACAGATACTCTCCGGTACGGGTATCAATCTTGATCATCTCTCCCTGATCAACGAACAACGGAACTGATACCTGAGCTCCTGTCTCTACGATAGCCGGCTTGGTAGCACCCTGAGCTGTGTTTCCTTTGAATCCCGGCTCAGTCTCTGTTACCTGCAGCTCTACCGTAAGAGGCGGCTCAATCGCAAACGGCTTCTCCTGATAAAGACTTACCGTTACTTCCTCGTTCTCTTTTACAAACTTCAGAGAATCTCCTACATCCTCAGCTCCTACCGCAATCTGATCGAAGGTCTCATTGTCCATAAAATAATAAAGATCTCCGTCATTGTAAAGATACTGCATCTTCTTTCTCTCAATAAATGCTTCCTGGAAAGACTCTGTCGGACGGAAGGTTGTCTCTACCACACCACCGTTGATGATATCTTTTAATTTTACACGGACAAATGCCGCTCCCTTTCCGGGTTTTACATGCATAAACTCCATTACCTGACATACCTTGCCGTCAATTTCAAGTGTCATGCCATTTCTAAATTCGCCTGCTGACTTTGTTGCCATTATATAATCCTCCTTAAACCGTGCCTCTCCGGCACTTCTTACGTTCTATTCACTCTAATCATTTTATAATATATTCCGCCTATTTTCAACCCTTTTTTCTCTTCTGCTCTCTCCGATAAAAGAAGAGGACTATTTTCTCCAGATACCTCTTTAAAACAATCTGGATCTCCTCCTTAGGATGAATCGGCTTTACCAGGATATTAGGGATCCCTGCCCTTTTTGCTCCCCACACGTCTGTAAAAAGCTGGTCGCCGATAAAAATCGTGTTGCTCCGGTCCGTTCCCATGATCTCCATGGCGCGGACATAATTTTTCGTAGATGGCTTATGGGCATTATACACATAATCCACCTGGATTTTTTCATTAAACATTTTTACTCTGGGCTCCTGATTATTTGAGATCAGGCAGCACCGGTAGCCGATCGACTTTAACCTCTCAAACAGCGCGATGGCCCTGTCGTCTGCCGGGGCGTTATGCGGCACAAGAGTGTTGTCAATATCAAAGATCAGTCCCCGGAATCCTTCTTTATATAGTTTTTCAAAATCTATCACATAGGTAGATGCCAGGTACTGATCTGGATAAAACGTCTTAAACATAATCCTCTTCCATTTCCGACAGCCGCTGCACCAGCTCCTCGCAGACCTGAAGCACAGTCTTGTGATCTGTCTGTACCACGATATCAGCGGCCGCCTCATATTTCTCCCGGCGCTGTTCCATCAGTTCTGCAATGCCGTCCACATTTTTACGGCCTTTCAGCACCGGTCTGTCGTCACTGTCCTTCACTCTCTCGTAGATTGTCTCCGGGCTGGCCGTCAAAAGGACGACACGGCCGTTTTTCTTCATCTCAGCCACATTGTTTTCCCGAAGAGCAGTCCCTCCGCCGCAGGAAATGATCACATTTTTACGGTCCTGCAGCTCCACCAGAAGACTGGTCTCCAGATCCCGGAAGTACTCTTCCCCGTATGTGGCAAAGATATCCGGGATGCTCATCTCTTCCCGGTCCGTGATCTCCTGGTCCATCTCGATAATATCCATATCAAACATCGTACTTAAGTAATCGGACACGGTAGTCTTTCCTGCTCCCATAAATCCGATCAGCACGATATTATAATCAAACAGTTTTCTTGCCTGGATCCGCTTGCTGTTTTTCAGGATCCTCTGGAATACATCATAGATCTCATCCTGATACTTATTGTGTTCCAGTTTCTGCTCCAGCCTTACCTTCTGCTTTCTCTCCTGCTGAGGCTGCAGGATCGGCATCCCATATTCTTCTTTATATGCCATGATCTTTTCGATGATCGCGTTTCTTTCCATCAGCGCATCGATGATCTTATCGTCGCAGAGGGCAAGCTGTTCTCTGTACATCTCCAAATCGTTCATGCCTTCACGCCTTTCTTCTCTTCCTCTACATTTACCTGTACAATCATATCAGTAATTCTGCTGCCTGGCAAGAGTTTCCTTCACATCCTGCCGGAAGTTTTCCCAGGCGTCCTCATGATCCACAAAATATTTGGGACACTCTTTCCCCGTCACGTCATAATGACGGATCACGTCATCGGCTCCAAGATCAAACTTCATGCACAGCCAGGCGCACAAATTTACCACCGACCGGTATGTGGCATCCGTAAATTTTCCGGTCTCATCCGGATGACAGCACTCAATGGAAACCGTATCAATATTCCGGCTGTTGGACGCGTATGCCACCTCCCAGGTCGGAACGCACTGTACAATCTCACCTTCGATCCCCACCACAAAATTACTGCTGGCTTTTGTCTCATGGGTATCCTTAAGATTCTCAAAATAATTCCTGTTCTCCATGGCAGTTGCCCCGGGATTGGCTGTGTAATGCACGACGATCCCGGTGATCTTCTGTGTACTGGTTCCCGGTCTGGAATAGGGATTTACTGTCAGAAGCTCCACATCCATCTCCGGCCGGAGCGCATCTATGTCATCTCCTGTCCGCTCTGAATATTCATTGGAGCACCGCCCGGAAACCTTCATCACACCAAGCAGCAGGGCCAATAAAATCAGCAGCACAAAACCGAGGCGCAACGCACGTTTCATCCGCCTCTTTTTTTGTGCTGCTGTTCTTCCTTTGATCTTTTGTGTCCGTTTTCGTTTCATCAGATATCCTTCCCATCTGCTGCTATCTTATCACAGAACCAGAAAGATTTCCGAAAAAGAACCTTAGGATTTTATGAATTTTTAAAAAAGTGATATTCCGTGGTGGTGTCATAGATCTCCCCGGCATGTACTACAGGAGACGGGAACGATTCCTGATGGATGGCATCCGGGAAGAACTGTGTCTCAAAGCAGGCTCCCTGCCGTCTTCCATACACGGCGCCTTCCTTCCCTTTTTCATCTTCCACGAAATTGGCCGTGTAGAACTGCATCCCCGGCAGATCCGTATACACTTCCATCCCAATCCCGCTCCGGGAAGAACACATACCGGCCACGCGCCGCAGGCCGCTGCCATTCAATACCCAGTTATGGTCATAGCCTCCGCCAAAATTCAGAGCCTCATAATCTTCCCCGATCCGGGCGCCGATCAGCTGCCCGGTCCTGAAATCCATAGGCGTCCCTTCCACCGATACGATCTCTCCGGTAGGGATAGACTGCCGGTCCGCCCGGGTATATGCATCTGCATCAATCCATACTTTCTGCTCCAGCACATTTCCTGCTCCGTGTCCGTCAAGATTAAAGTAGCTGTGATTGGTAAAATTAAGGATGGTGTCCTGATCCGGCATGCCATGATAATGGATCCTCAATACATCGTCATCCGTCAGCTCATATGTAACCCTGATATCCACTGTTCCTGGAAATCCCTGGTCTCCGTCCGGGCTGTGCAGAAGAAAGGTGATGCTTTGCGCCTCTTCTTTCTCCACCTTCCACAGTCTCTGGTTTGTAAAATCCCGTCCGCCATGCAGCGTATTGATACCATTGTCATTTTTCTCCAGCAGGAAGGTCTTTCCACGCAGTGTAAAACTTCCTCCTCTGATCCGGTTGGCGCATCGTCCCACCGTAGCGCCAAAAAAGCAGGTGCCCTTTTCATATCCCGACACGTCCCCGTATCCAAGCACCACATCCCGCATCCTGCCGTCCCGGTCCGGCACCATCATCCGCACAAGCGCCGCCCCATAGTCTGTCACCTGGGCTTTCAGCCCCTGCCTGTTTTCCAGTGAATAAAGCCAGGCGCTTTCTCCTTTTTTCGTCACTCCAAATGCTTCTCTTCTCATCCTGTCCCCTCTTTTCTTTTATTTTCGTATCGGTATTTTGATCGTTACCGTTGTCCCGCTCTCTTCTTTGCTGACAATATTGATGCCATAGTCCATACCATAGATCATTTTAATCCGGTCATCCACATTATTCACACCGATCCCGGTGAAATGCTCTCCCTTGATCTTCTCCTTCTGCTTAAGCGACATCAGCGTTTCTGCATTCATCCCCACGCCGTTATCCTCAATATCAAACCGGAGATACCTCTCCTCCAGCCGTGCAAAAATCTGGATGCAGCCGGTACGTCCCTCCGGAAATCCATGAAAAAATGCGTTTTCCACAAAAGGCTGAAGGATCAGTTTGGGAAGCCTTAACTCCATACACTGCGCAGGAATATAATATTCCACCTTTACATGATCTCCGTACCGCACCTGATTGATCTTTACATAATTTTCCAGATTCCGGATTTCCTGCTCAACCGTGATAAATTCATCTGTATTGCTGATCGTATTTCTGAGCAACGAAATAAACGCATCGATCACCTCTGTCGTCTTCTTCGTATCCTGCTGCCAGGCCAGCCATTTTATACTGGCCAGAGTATTATACATATAGTGCGGATTGATCTGCATCTGAAGCGCATGGATCTCTGCGGTGCGTTTCTCTTTTTCTATAGAGACAATCTGTTCAATATACTGATTGATATCACGGATCATCGTGTTATAAGTGCTGGTAAGCTGACGGATTTCTTCCGTCCCCTTTACTTCCGCATATTCCTCCAGATTGCCTTCTCTGACCTTTTCCATGGTATGTGCAAGCTCATAGATGGGTTTCGTCTGTGCCCGTATCAGCCAGAAGATCACAAAGCCTGCCGCACCTGTGACCAGAATTGCCAGAAGTATCACCAGCTCTGTCCGGTAGCGTTCTGCAAATGCCTCGTCAGGATTCAGGATCCCTACAAGCCGGTAATCCGTGTTCTGCATATTCTGCATCTGATAAGAGCGCACACTGCCGGAATCCATTATCGTCATATGTTTCTGCCCGTCTTCCTCCATGCTCTTCATGATGCGGGCCACCGCTTCTGACTTCTCATTCTCAAAATACCCGGGATCACTGGCCGACAAAAGCTCATACTCCTGATTAAACAGAAGGATCTCGCTGGTATTAGAAGTAAAATATGCATACAGATCCTGAAAATCCGACTCTCTCATCAGAATGTAGACGATTCCGACAAATTTCTCCGAACATTTTCCGCATCAACGAGAGGAAACTTTCCACGTTTTCCGCCTTGTCGATACTGGAAAAATAAGCTCTCTTCATGGTTCCGATATCCACCTGGCACTTTTCCATCTCGATCAGATAATTGTAGAAAAGATTTTCGTCAGATTTTTCAGCCGGTACACATCCGCTTTCGCTTCGCACAAAAGAAACGTATATTCCCGGAACATCTCCAGCGCCCTGCCATACTGCCGCCGCATCAGTGCACTGCTGTAGTCTTCAAACGCAAACCGGGTCTCCTCGGCCGTTATCTTTACCTGGCTGCTAAGAAGCATCGCCGTTCCCGGGTAATAAAATTTCATTCCAAGATTCGGACGTATTTCTTTCTGATAACTTTTCCGTATTCCCTGAATCCCGGAAAAGCTGTCTCCCATCACAAAGAATCCCCGGTCAAAGATGCTGTTCATTTTATCCGCAAACCCCTGCATATCCCTCAGAACACGCTCTTCATCCCTGACGCGGAAATTAAATACCATGCAGAGGATCTCTTCTTCAATGAGCACCGACAGCATCTCATATTCTGTCTGCCTTTCGAAATATTCCTCCGCCATATCGCTAAGCTTCACGATACGGGGCTTTTGCCCTTCCTGCAAAGCCCGCAGATCAATTCCCGCACCCCGGTACAAACTATGTGGAAAAGTATTAACAAACAACACCTCATCCAGTCTATCCCGGTATCCCATCAGAAAACGTTCCAGCATCACCCGGGGCGACAGCTCCTTCTCCTTGCGCAGTGTAAGCCCGGGGATGTTCCTTGCCGCCTTCTGCAGGGTTTTCAGAAGGATCTCCGGATTGAGTGTGGGCTTCAGTATATAATCTGACGCTCCGTTCAACAGTGTAGATTTTACATATTCAAATTTGTCATAGCTGCTGAGAATGATCAGCTGGATTCCCGGATATTTCTGCTTCAGGATCTGGGAAAATTCAATCCCGTCCAGCACCGGCATGACAATATCCGCAAGCACGATATCCGGCTCCAGCTTTTCAATCAAATCAAGGCCCTCTTGACCGTTGGTGGCCTCACCAACGATCTGAAAGCCTTCTTTTTCCCATTCCAGCATATGCTTCATGCCCTGACGCATGATGAATTCATCATCAATGATCAGAACCTTACAATAATCTTCCATATTACACCTTTTGAATGGTAAATTTTATATTCCGGTCAATATCCGAAGAAAGTCTGTATTCCTCATGCACTGGAGCTCCCCAGCTGTCATCTCCTCCAACTCCCATCTGGCTCTCAAGGATCCGTACCCAGCTGTAGTGAGCTTTCGGCAGTTCTTCCCGGTGCGTGGCCGCCTCCAGCTCGTAAGCACTGCAGGGAAGCACACTGTTTTCAAAAGGAACACCTTCTGTTTCAAAGCGAAGTCCTTGACCGTCCGCGTCTGTTACTTCTACCCAGCGTACATCCATACGGTTTCCGCACTCCTGCGGGAACAGATAAGCAGATAAGTTATCGGCAGCCTGATAGCTGTACACACCAAGCCTCGCCCCTTCCCTGCGGTCCAGATAGTTTTCCTCAGGTCCCCGTCCGTAATACCTTACTCTATCATACCTTGCTTTCAGTTTCATGTCCATACCGAAAGCAGGCATTTCCGGCAGCCCGTCTGTTCCCTTGTACAAAGCATGTACGTGGATCTTTCCGTCGCCTGTCACCCGATAGGAAACATAGGCTTTGGTCTGCGGAATCGTTGGAAGCAGATATTCAAACGTAACGCACACCTGGTCTTTTTGCTCCTGTACATCCACATCAGTCAGTTTATAAAACAATCCTGCAGTCATCCACTGAGCAGCGTCAAAGCCGGTCTTTGCTCCTCTGTCATTGTCCGTAAGCGCTCTCCAGAATGTGAGCTTCGGTGTCCTCGTAATGTATTCCACGCCATCATAGCAAAGAGATGCGATCCCGCCCTCCGCCTTAGAGAACATGGCTGTAAATCCTCTTCCTCTGACCCCGATGTTTACATCCCCCCGGATGATCTCCAGCGGGTATGTCTTTTCTTCTGTCTTGTCCGCTGTCCTCTTCACGTACTGTCCAAAACATATCTCATAGCCGGCCTTTGCCCACAGAGTGTCCTCCTTAAGCCGCAAAGATACTTCATAGATGAATTCACCAGTACCTGGAAGTTCCGGATAGGTCAGGTTCACATAAGCCTCGCTTTCCGGCGCCACATCCGTCTCTGTCTCCGCTTCGTAAAGACACCGGTCCTCCTTCAACAGACGATATGCCAGCACATATCTTCCGGTAGAGACAAACAGGCTGTCATTTATAATCTTTACACCCTTTTCATCCGGCTCCAGCTTGATATCCGCATATAAAGCCTTCACCTCCTGAGCTTTTGGAGATGCCTTCCTGTCCGCATAGACAATGCCGTTCCCGCAGAACTCATAATCTGTGGCTCTTTCATCGTGATCGCCGCCGTAAGTCAGTACCCGCTCTCCCAGCTCATTGACCCGGTACAGAGACTGATCAATATAATCCCAGATAAATCCTCCCTGATAAAGAGGATACTTTTTCTCCAGATCCGTATACAGCTTCATACCGCCTGTGGAATTTCCCATAGAATGCATGTATTCACAGCTGATATATGGCTTTTTCGGATCATTCTCAAGATACTCTTCAATCTCCGCCGGCTTTGCATACATCCGGCTTTCCATGTCACTGATATGGTCGTATTTCCGGTTCCAGAATACCCCTTCATAGTGCACCAGCCGGGAGTCATCCTTCTCGTGAAAATATTCGGACATCGCTTCTATATCCGTTCCCGCATAGGATTCGTTTCCGCAGGACCAGATCAGAACAGACGGGTGGTTCTTATCCCGTTCAAACATAGATGACGCACGGTCCAGGACCGCAGCCTTCCATTCCGGACGATCCCCAGGTACATTCCAGGACGGCTCCACTTCTCCTAATTTCTGCCAGGATCCATGACTTTCCAGATTGGTCTCGTCGATGAGATAGATTCCATACTCGTCACACAGTTCATACCACAGGGTCTGATTCGGATAATGGGAGGTGCGGACTGCATTGATATTGTGCTGTTTCATAAAACGGATGTCCCACAGCATATCCTCTCTGGTAATAGCTCGCCCCCTCACGGGATTAAACTCATGACGGTTCACACCCTTAAACAGAATTCGCTTCCCGTTCAGACACATGATCCTGTCTTTCATCTCAAACCGGCGAAAGCCCACCTTCTGCGGGATAAATTCCAGAATCTGTCCTTCATCGTTCTTTACATACAGATACAGGCGGTAAAGCCTTGGCTCCTCTGCACTCCACGGCAGAACAGCAAGTCCGGAAGCCTTAAAAAAGACCTCTTCCTTCCCCTCTGCATTTCCGTTCCAGATTTCTTTCTCATCCCCGTCCCGAAGACTTGCCTCAATCGTTACATCGTCTATATCTCCAATAAGCTCTGCCCGGATCTCAAGCGTCCCCTCCTGATAGGAATCCGTAAGACCTGCTTTCACGAAGATATCCCGCACGTGCACTCTGGGAATACTGTAGAGAAATACATCCCGGAAGATTCCGGAAAACCGGAAGAAATCCTGATCCTCCAGCCAGCTTGCACTGCTCCTTTTATATACCTCTACCGCCAGTTTATTTTCTCCCTCCCGCAAAGTCTCTGTCAGCTCAAATTCTGCCGGCGTAAAGCTATCCTCACTGTAACCGATGAATGTTCCGTTCAGCCACACATAGAAGGCAGTTTCTACCCCCTGGAAAGAGATGAAAGTCCTTTTTCCTTTCATCTGTTCTTCCAGAGTAAAATACTTCACATAACTCCCCACCGGATTATTGCGTTTTGAGACCATGGGCGGACGTAAGAATTCTTCCCCGTCCCAGGGATACATGGTGTTAATATACTGGTTTCGTCCATACCCCTGAGTCTCCAAATGACCCGGCACCTGTATCGTATCAAATCCGCTGCAGTCATAGCTGTCCTCATAAAATCTTTCTACACGCATAGACGGATTTTTTGCATAGGAGAACAGCCAGGAGCCGTTCAGACACTGTCTGAGCGGCCTCTCCTCTGTCCCTTTTTCAAAATAGGTGTGGTCCGAATGTGCCGGGATCCGGTTTACGGCAAAAACCTCCGGATCCTCAAGCCACGAAAGCTTCGCTTCTTTTGCTGTCATATATCTGTTACTCCTCTCTTCCTTTCAAAGCTATCCCTTTACAGAGCCTGTCATTCCTGCCACAAACTGTTTCTGCATCAGGAAGAAGATCAATGCTGTCGGGATTGTCGCGATCACAACCGCCACCATCATCATACCATAATCCGGCGTATAAGAGGAACCCATTGCGGAAAGAATCAGCGGCAGAGTTCTCTTTTCCGGCGACTGCAGTGCGATCAACGGCCACAGATAATTATTCCAGCTCGTCATGAACGTGGTCACGATGGCCGCCGCATAGCAGGACTTCATGGTCGGCATAAAGATTTTGACTTCATTCGATGAACTTTTTTGGATGTATACACTTTACCACAGCAGACCTTCGAAGCATTAGGACAAAGTTTCTGTGATTTTTCACTTTTTTTAAATATTTTTTATATTCCCTTTTTTCATTTGTACTTTTTTAAGATTTTAGTAAATTTTTACTGTCCTGTCAAAAAAAGCCAGACGCATCTGCGCCTGGCTTTTCATTCTCTAATCAACTATTCATCTACACTATAGTTTGGTGCCTCTTTCGTGATATGAATATCATGCGGATGGCTCTCTCTGAGTGCCGCCGCAGAAATCTTGATAAACTGACCCTTCCGCTTCAGATCCTCAATTGTCGGAGCGCCGCAGTAGCCCATACCGGACCGGAGGCCTCCCATCAGCTGGAATACTGTATCTTCCACGGATCCCTTATATGCCACACGGCCTTCTACTCCCTCCGGCACCAGTTTTTTGGCGTCGCTCTGGAAATAGCGGTCTTTGCTTCCGTTTTCCATAGCCGCGATAGAGCCCATGCCGCGGTAAACTTTATATTTTCTGCCCTGGTACAGTTCAAAGGTTCCCGGGCTTTCGTCACATCCGGCAAAAATACTTCCCATCATGCACACGTTTGCACCTGCTGCAATGGCTTTTGTCATATCTCCGGAATACTTAATACCGCCATCTGCGATGATCGGGATTCCGTATTTGTCTGCAACTTCATAGCAATCCATAACTGCAGAAATCTGAGGAACACCGATACCCGCGATAATACGGGTCGTACAGATGGATCCCGGTCCGATTCCCACCTTCACCGCATCTACGCCGGCCTTGATAAGGGCCTCTGTTCCTTCTCCTGTGGCAACATTTCCTGCGATCACCTGCAGATCCGGGAACTTAGATTTTACCATGTCCACTGTCCGCATAACATTAGCGGAATGTCCATGAGCAGAGTCCATAACCACTACATCTACCTTGGCGTTTACCAGTTCCTGGGTACGCTCCAGACAGTTCGCGGTGATACCGATTGCGGCTCCGCAGAGCAGACGTCCCTGTCCATCCTTTGCTGACAGAGGATATTTGATCTGTTTTTCAATATCCTTGATCGTGATCAGACCTTTCAGGTTAAAGTCCTTATCTACGATCGGCAGCTTTTCTTTTCTTGCTTTTGCAAGGATTTTCTTTGCTTCTTCTAATGTGATGCCTTCCGGAGCTGTAATAAGTCCCTCGGAAGTCATGGATTCTTTAATCTTTTTAGAAAAATCTTCCTCGAACTTCAAATCACGGTTGGTAATGATACCGACCAATTTCCTTCCTTCTGTGATCGGCACACCTGAGATCCTGAATTTTGCCATCAGATTATTGGCATCCTCCAGTGTATTTTCCGGAGACAGGAAAAACGGATCTGTGATTACCCCATTTTCCGACCGCTTTACCTTGTCTACTTCTTCTGCCTGTTCTTCAATGGACATATTCTTGTGAATAATACCGATTCCTCCCTGACGCGCCATAGCAATCGCCATCCGGTGCTCAGTGACTGTATCCATTCCGGCACTCATCATCGGTATATTCAGCTTCACCTTCTTGGTCAGATACGTAGACAGATCCACCTGATTGGGGATCACTTCTGAATAAGCCGGTACTAAAAGAACATCATCAAATGTAATTCCTTCTCCGATAATCTTTCCCATGATTTTTCATCCTCTCTTTCACCATTGCAAAATTGTAATATTTAACAGCTATCATATCGAATCCTGACATGATTTGTCAACTATTTTCTGATGACTTTTCTGGGTGCCAGCACAAAAAAGCCTTCAATAATCGTTTCATTTGGCTCAAATACCACTTTTTTCAGTTCCCCGTGATCCGCTACGACTAATGTGTACAACTTAGCCTGTCCGGTTCCGGAAGAAAAGTCCAGCGTCTTTGCGTTCTGATACTGACGAAGCTCCGGAGCATCTGACGGCGCCAGAAGTTCCATCTCTGAAACATTCATCGAGAACATTCTCTTACGCTTTGCACGGCTCATGATCTTGTCCACGTCAAGATCTCCGTTGACAAACAGATATTCATACTCCACATTCAGCCTGCGGAACATGAATACATCCAGCACAACAGCCAGTATCGGCAGAATGATCCCTAACGGAAACATAAGCACGATAAACACGGCGATGACCGTCAGTACGATCAGCCCCGCTCTGATCGCCATCTCCTTTGCCCCAGACTGTTTTTTTACAAGCTGTTCTGTATAGAAGTCACTCATTTATTTATTCCTCCAAAAAATATATACTGATTGGTATCATTGTAACACATTTCTACATAAAAAGAAAACTCCCCCTAAGGGGAGTTTTCAAAATTTTCACTTTTATCTGTGAGAACCAGACTACAGTTCACACTGACGCCCTGTCACTTATGCGCAGTCGTCGCGCTGACGCGCTCACGTTCCCGCACTCCGTGCTAAGACTGCTTATAAGGACGGGGCGTCCAGTTTCACTGGTTTCAAAAAGGCTGTACAGCTCATCCATGCCAGCACGGTGATCTGTACAGCCTTTTTTCACAGTGTGAACTGTATTTATCTGGGGATTACATCATTCCCATTCCGCCGCCTGCCGGTGCTGCAGCCGGTACTTCTTCCTTAATATTTGCCACAACAGACTCTGTAGTCAGAAGTGTAGCTGCTACGCTGGTTGCGTTCTGAAGTGCGCTTCTTGTTACCTTTGCAGGATCCAGGATACCGCTCTCTACCATATCTACATACTGCTCTGTCAGTGCGTCGAATCCAATGCCAGGCTCAGACTCGGATACTTTATTAATGATAACAGATCCTTCCAGTCCTGCGTTGGCAGCGATGCGGTACAGCGGAGCTTCCAGCGCTTTCAGGACTACATTTCCGCCTGTCTTTTCATCGCCTTCCATCTCTGCTACCTTCTTAGCCACTTCTTTTGCAGCGTGGATGTAAGCAGATCCGCCTCCTGCGATGATACCTTCTTCAACAGCTGCTCTGGTAGCTGCCAGGGCATCTTCCATACGAAGTTTTGCTTCTTTCATTTCTGTCTCAGTAGCCGCACCTACACGGATCACTGCTACGCCGCCGGCCAGTTTTGCCAGTCTCTCCTGAAGTTTTTCTCTGTCGAAATCAGAAGTGGTCTCTTCAATCTGATTCTTGATCTGAGCCACACGGTCTGCAATAGCTTTCTTGTCGCCAAGTCCGTCTACGATAACAGTGTTTTCTTTCTGTACTTTAACGGATTTTGCACGACCCAGCTGTTCCATTGTTGTATCCTTAAGATCCAGTCCCAGCTCTTCGGAGATCACTTCTCCGCCTGTCAGGATTGCGATATCTTTGAGCATCTCTTTTCTTCTGTCGCCATATCCAGGTGCTTTTACTGCTACTACATTGAAGGTTCCACGCAGTTTGTTTACAATCAGGGTAGTCAGCGCCTCGCCTTCGATATCCTCTGCGATGATCAGAAGTCTTGCTCCGGACTGTACGATCTGCTCCAGCAGCGGAAGGATATCCTGGATGTTGGAGATCTTCTTATCTGTGATCAGGATGTATGGATCTTCCAGGTTTGCTTCCATTTTATCCATATCAGTTGCCATGTATGCAGACACATATCCGCGGTCGAACTGCATACCTTCTACCAGGTCAAGTTCTGTCTTCATGGTCTTGGACTCTTCAATGGTGATAACGCCGTCGTTGGAAACTTTTTCCATAGCGTCTGCTACCATCTCGCCTACTTCCTCGTCACCGGCAGAAATTGCTGCAACCTTGGCGATCTGATCTTTGCCGTTTACTTTGCTGGACATCTTAGCGATTGCTTCTACTGCTGTATCTGTCGCTTTCCTCATACCTTTACGAAGGATGATCGGATTTGCGCCTGCTGCCAGGTTCTTCATTCCTTCGTGCACCATAGCCTGTGCCAGTACGGTAGCTGTGGTAGTTCCGTCTCCGGCCACGTCATTTGTCTTGGAAGCAACTTCCTTGATCAGCTGTGCTCCCATGTTCTCAAAAGCATCTTCCAGCTCGATCTCTTTTGCGATCGTTACACCGTCGTTAGTGATCAGCGGTGCTCCAAAGGATTTATCCAGGACAACATTGCGTCCCTTTGGTCCAAGTGTAACTCTTACTGTATCTGCCAGCTGATTAACTCCTGCTTCCAGTGCGCTTCTGGCCTCGGCGCCATATTTAATTTCTTTTGCCATGATCTTACTGCCTCCTAATAAACTAAAATGGTTGATTATTCTACGATTGCCAGGATATCATCCTGCTTTACAATAATGTACTCTTCGTCATCGATCTCAACAGTGGTTCCCGCATATTTGGAGTAAATGACCGTCTGTCCGACAGACACGTTCATCACTACTTCTTTTCCGTCTACTGTTCCGCCAGGCCCTACAGCAATTACTTCCGCCTGCTGCGGTTTCTCTTTTGACTGTCCGGGGATCACGATCCCGGATTTGGTCGTTTCTTCTGCGATTAACTGTTTCAATACAACTCTGTCGCCTAATGGTACTAGTTTCATAGAATATGCCTCCTTAGATTTAAATCTATTTGTTAGCACTCACTAAAAGAGAGTGCTGAAAAACTCTAGGTATAAAATAGCACTCTCTTTCGGATTTGTCAACACACTTTTATTTAGTTTACAAGATTTTTATAAAATCCATTCTGAATCCGGAATTTGATCACATTCCCTGATTTATTCCAGTAACGCTCCAGCAGCATTCCGGTACAGGCAAGGGTCCCTTTTCCGGTATCAATCTGACATTCATAGATTCCATCCAGAGAAAACGATGAAAGTTTGTTTTCCGTTAATAAGTATATGCATTCTTCCTCCGGACGATACTTTATTACACTGCACGGATGAGAAACCTCATCCAGATATCCGTCTTTTAAAATGACCCGCACCATACGGAGCCTGGCAGAACACTCTTCGTACATAAAGTCCCTCTCCTATTTCTGCATGCGCTCAGCCTTAATATGCTCCAGCTCTGTAAATACATAATCATTGACTACCTTGATGTAAGTTCCTTTCATACCGGAAGAACGGGATTCGATGACACCGGCGCTCTCAAACTTACGGAGCGCATTTACGATCACGGACCTGGTAATTCCCACACGGTCTGCAATCTTGCTGGCTACCAGGATTCCCTCTGTTCCATCCAGTTCATCAAAAATGTGGATGATCGCTTCCAGTTCGGAATATGACAGCGTGCTGATGGCAGACTGGACAATATGCTCTTTCCTGCTTTCTTCTGCATTTTCTTCGTTGACGGACCTTAACATCTCAAGCCCTACCACCGTGGTTCCGTATTCACTCAGGATAATATCATCAATTTCATAAATCTGGTCAATCTTATAGATGAACAGCGTTCCCAGCCGTTCGCCGGCGATATCGATCGGTGTGATGATCGCCTGATAGCCCTTCACCACATCAGCGGAGAAGCCTAATGTCTCCAGATTAACATTTTCCTTCGTAGAAAGGATACTTAAGAGTCTTTCATTCAGCATCCCGTCAATATGCGTTCCTACCTTCTGTTCAATAAGCTCTTCGATCAGCGGCACGCCCTCGCATTTGCTGCAGCCCAGCACCTTCCCCTTCTTACTGATCACAACCACGTTGGAATTCAAAATTTCTGTCAGCACCGCACAAATGTCGTTAAATACGACCTTGCTGGAATTGTTATTGTGCAGTAATTTGTTGATTTTCCTTGTTTTATCTAATAATTGTACACTCATGGCAATCCTCCATCCTTTGAAAGTAATATTATCATACATTATATAAACATTCAACAAATTTTCTAAATATTCTTTACATTTCTCTTATCTTCCACATAACCACAGGTCTCATCACTGCACAGAAGCTTATTTCCCTTCTCTACCATATAACTTCCGCAGCGCGGACATTTCTTTACCGATGGTTTCTGCCATGACATAAATTCACAGTTCGGGTTATCCTCACAGCCATAATATTTTCTGCCTTTTTTTGTTTTGCGGATCACTACATCTTTACCGCAGACAGGGCAGGGCACACCGATTTTTTCCAGATATGGCTTGGTATTCCGGCACTCCGGAAATCCGGGACAGGCCAGAAATCTTCCGTGAGGGCCATATTTGATCACCATATTCCGACCGCACTGCTCACAGATCACGTCGGTCACTTCATCTTCGATCTTTACCTTTTCCTGCTCTTCTTCTGCTTTTTTCACAGCAGCATCCAGATCCGGATAGAAGTTCTCGATAATGGTTTTCCATCTTACCTTTCCTTCTGCAACACCATCCAGCAGTCCTTCCATATTTGCCGTAAAATTCACATCCACGATGCTGGGGAATGATTGCTTCATGATGTTATTGACTACCTCGCCAATCTCCGTCATATAAAGATTTTTATTTTCCTTTGCCACATATCTTCTGGAAATGATCGTGGTGATCGTCGGCGCATAGGTACTGGGACGTCCGATCCCAAGCTCCTCTAAGGTTTTGACCAGAGCGGCCTCCGTATAGTGAGCCGGCGGCTGTGTAAAGTGCTGTTTCGTCTCAAAGCTTTCTTTGGAAAGTTTTGCATTCTCATCCAGCCCTTTTACCAGCACGTTATTTTCTTCCTTCTCTTCATCGGCTTCTGTATATACACACCGGAATCCTTCAAACGCTATCCTGGATGCGGCTACTGTAAACCGATATTCCCCTGCCGCGATCCTCACGGAGGTAGTCTCATATTTAGCCGGCTGCATCCTGCTTGCCACAAAACGTTTCCATACCAGCTGGTAGAGACGGAACTGGTCTCTGGTCAGGGAATCCTTCATAGCCGCCGGTGTTCTCGTAACATCTGTAGGCCGGATTGCCTCATGAGCATCCTGTACTCCTCTGCCGTCCCTGGCACTGGAAATTTCTCTGGAGGCCACATATTCCGGGCCGTAAGTACCGCCGATATATTCCCTCACAGTCTGATCCGCCTCTGCCGATACTCTTGTGGAGTCCGTACGCAGATAGGTGATCAGACCTACTGTTCCATTTCCTTTGATATCAATTCCCTCGTATAGCTGCTGGGCAATCCTCATAGTCTTTGAGGTGGCAAAATTCAGAGCCTTGGACGCCTCCTGCTGCAGAGTACTGGTTGTAAAAGGTACCGGAGCCTTCTTGACCCTTTCGCCTTTGCGGATCTCGTCTACTGTATACTCCGCCCCCTCCAGTTCTTTTAATATCTGCTCCATCTCTTCCCTGGATCCGATGGTCAGTTTTTTACTTCCTTTTCCATAGAATTTGGCTCTGAGGAGCTTTTTCTCCCCTTCCACCTTCAGGTTTGCATCCAGCGTCCAGTATTCCTCCGGAATAAAGGCATTGATCTCTTCTTCCCGGTCAGCAATAATGCGCAGTGCGACTGACTGCACACGCCCCGCACTTAATCCCCGTTTTACCTTTGCCCACAAAAGCGGGCTGATCCGGTAGCCTACAATCCGATCCAGAACTCTCCTTGCCTGCTGAGCGTCTACCAGGTCGGAATCAATCTCTCTTGCATTTTTTAACGACGCCTTGACCGCGCTTTTCGTAATTTCATTAAAACTGATCCGATATGTTTTCTTTTTATCCAGCTTCAGCGCCTGGCTTAAATGCCAGGAAATCGCTTCTCCTTCCCGGTCCGGGTCGGTTGCCAGATATACTTTGTCCGCCTTTTTGACTTCCTTTCTCAATGCCGCCAAAATCTCACCCTTCCCTCGAATCGTGATATACTTTGGCTCAAAGTCATGCTCTACATCGATGCCAAGCTGGCTTTTGGGCAGGTCGCGCACATGGCCGTTGGATGCCATTACAACATAATTGCTCCCCAAAAACTTTTTGATTGTTTTCACCTTTGCCGGTGACTCCACGATTACAAGATAGCGTGCCATATCTTTCCTCCGTTTTATATTTTTCTGCCAGGGCCCTTTTCGGCTCTGACATAATGATTTTTTGATATTTCTCTGGCATATCCCTCAAGTACCAGCGTGATCAGAGCCTCCATGACTCTTCCCGGCTCCAATCCTGTTTCTTCTATAATATAGCTGACGTCCTTTGGAAATAAACCGAGACAACTATACACCATATTTTCGGGACTTTCAAGCATTTTTTTATTCTTGTCAGATTTTTTCATAATGTAGATTCTCTCCATCCCCAGTTCCTCCAAAAGATCCTGCGGCGACAAAAGGATTCCTGCCCCTTGACGGATCAGCTGATGACACCCCTCGCTTAGAGGGCTGTCTGCCGGCCCCGGCAGGGCGTAGACATCTTTGCCTTGTTCCAATGCCTGATCTGCCGTAATGAGCGATCCGCTTTTTCTTTTCGCCTCCATGACCAGAACTACATCTGCAAGCCCGCTGATGATACGGTTCCGTTCCGGAAAATAGGCCGGCAGCGGCGGCTCTCCCGGTATGCGTTCTGACAGGATCCCGCCATTTTTCATGATATCTGTATAAAGGCCAATATGTTCTCTCGGATAGCAGATATCCACACCACAACCCAGCACCCCATAAGTCCTCCCTCCTCCGTTCAGTGCTCCTCTCTGACCGGCGCCGTCGATTCCCCTTGCCATTCCGCTGATTACCGCAATCCCCGCTCCGGCCATTGCCTCACCATACTCCAAAGCCATCTGCTCCCCGTAAGGTGTACATTTTCTTGCTCCTACAATTGCTACCGCCGGCTGATTTTCCGGCGGAAGATCCCCCTTGACAAAAAGCGCAAAAGGCGGATCCTGGATTTGTGTCAATCTTTGGGGATACTCTGGCGCGCCATATGGTATCATCTGTATCCCGGCCATTTCGAGCTTTTTCCACTCCTCTTCCAGCTGCTTTTCTGATTCCGTTTTCCGGCACAGCAGCCGGATCTCCTGTTTTGTCAAAATTCCCAGCCTGTGCAGGTCTTTTTCTTCTATATAATATACGGCTCTGGCACTGCCATATGCGTCCTTCAGCTTTCTTTTTTTCCTGGCCGATAACGGCCTCACTTTCGCCAGCCAGTATTCATACATCATGATTTTGTCTCCTTTTCATCTGCCCCAGTATTTCTTGTCCATAGTCCGGTAGCCTGCCGCCTCTTTCAGATGAGGCGCCTGAATGTGTTCGCTGCCGTCCAGATCTGCGATCGTACGTGCGACTTTTAAGATCTTGTGATAGGTCCGTGCCGTAAGATCCAATGCAAGGAACGCTTTTCGCATTAGCGCTTCCCCCTCTGCATCCAGAGCGCAGTACTGCTCCAGATCTCCGGAGCCCAGCATCGCATTGGACAAAACCCTTGTCCCCGCATACCTTCTGGTCTGAATCTTCCTTGCCCGGCACACCCGTTCCCTGATTTCCTCCGAACTCTCTTCCTTTACCGTCCCCTTCAGATCATCATACGCAATCTTCGGTGCCTCTGTACACAGATCCATCCGATCCAGGAACGGCTGACTCACCCGGCTTAGATATCTCCGTATCTGGCTCGGAGTACAGCTGCATTTCCCCATATCCGGAAAATTTCCACAGGGACAGGGATTCATTGCCGCTGTCAGCATGACGTTCGCCGGAAACCAGTAAGACCCGTGACTTCTGGCAATTATCACCTGCCGCTCTTCCAGCGGCTGACGGAGCATTTCCAGGACTGACTTCTGAAATTCTGTCAGCTCGTCCAAGAATAAAACACCCCCGTGAGCCAGGCTTAATTCTCCTGGAACCGGAACCGCCCCTCCTCCGATCAGGGCAGCCCTTGTCACTGTATGATGGACTTCCCGAAAGGGTCTGCCTGTGATCAGCGGATGCCTTTCATCCACCATACCCCGGATACTGTAAACCGTGGTAATCTCCATACTCTCTTCTTCCGTGGGCGGCGGCAGGATTGTGGGGATCCTCCTTGCGATCATGGACTTCCCGCTGCCCGGCGGACCCACCAGCAAAAGATTATGCCCGCCTGCCGCCGCCACCTCGGCCGCCCGCTTCACAGCCTGTTGCCCTCTTACCTGGGCGAAATCCAAAAGTTCTGTCAGTTCTTCCGCCGCACCGTCAGTTTCTTCTTTTCCCTCCCGGCCTGCTAAAGCTTCTGGTTCCAAAGTATGAGTCAAATACCCCAGAGCTTCCTTCAGGTGAGAAACCCCGATCATACGGATCCCTTCTACCAGATTTCCTTCTGTCCGATTCGCCAGGGGCAGGATGCAAGTATGACATCCCGCATCCCGGGCCTGCTTCACTATGGGAAGGATTCCCGAAACCTTCCGCACATGTCCGCTAAGGCTCAGTTCTCCGATCACCAGCACCCGTTCCAGCTCTTCTTTGGGGATCACACCAAGAGAGGCCAGCACGGCCAGCGCAATCGGCAGGTCATAAGACGCCCCTTTCTTTCTCATCGTCGCCGGAGCCAGATTAACCATGATCTTCTTTGCAGGGAGAACGATATCTGCATTGCGGATCGCAGTGCGCACCCTCTCCGCTGCTTCCTTCACTTCCGATGACAGGTATCCCACCATATGAAACACAGGCAGACCATTACTGATATCTGCCTCTACATGCACAAGCTCCACATGCATCCCCCGGATTCCGGCGGACAGCACAACACTAAACGCCATTTGCACACCCCTTTCTCTTTACCGTCCACATATTATGGGTCTCATATTTTCAGTTATCTTCTCTTGTTTGGAACAACTGGCCGAAACAGCCGTTAGAAAACTCAAAGCTCTGAACAGAGCATCCGATAACACTCCAGCTTTGAATAGGTGACAATATCTTATCGTATCCCTCTTCCCCTGTCAACCGGGGACAGGGGGTTTTTCAAAAAGGGACACCCTGTTTTTCAGATGGGGACGTAGACTTTTGCAAAAAGTCTACGTCCCCATCTGAAAATGTTTCCGAAGCTTTTCGATCGCGCTTTTTTCAATCCTGGAAACGTAAGAACGAGAGATGCCTAACTGTCCGGCGATCTCCCGCTGCGTATATTCTTCTTCGTTATATAACCCATAACGCATTTTCAGCACAGTCCGCTCTCTTGGCGACAGCTCGGATTCTACCTTCTGGTAAAGCCTTCGGATGTCTTCTCCAAGCTCCACCTTGTGGTGTGCGTCTTCCTCTTCTGTTTCAATAATGTCAAAGAGCTGGATCTCATTTCCTTCACGGTCCGTCCCTATAGGTTCATACAAAGAGATATCCCTCGAAGATTTCCGCTTTGAGCGCAGGTACATCAGCACTTCATTTTCGATGCACCTTGCGGCATACGTTCCGAGTCTCACGCACTTATCGGGGTTAAACGTGACTACCGCCTTGATCAGTCCTATGGTTCCGATGGAAAGCAAGTCTTCCGTCTCTTCTTCATAAGTCTGGTACTTTTTCACAATATGGGCTACGAGGCGCAGATTCCGTTCAATCAGTATATGCTTCGCTTCAAGATCACCCTCCGTATATCTCTGCATATATTCTCTTTCTTCGGAGGCTGTGAGGGGTTGGGGAAAAGACTTCAAGAAAAGCACCTCTTGGCGTATTTGATATAATCTATGTCACATTTTCTTTTTTTGTGCTTTTCCATGTAAAATTATCTATACAAAAACCCCGGAAAAAGTTATAGTAAATATATCAATCTTTTTTATCATGGAGCTGTTTTATGAATAAAACCTATCAACGCATAGCTCTATGCAGTCTGTCCGTGATTCTGGCTGCACAGCTGAGCGTAAACTTGTTTTTTGCAGATTTTGAAATCTCCGTAGCAGTCACTCTGCTGCCTTTATTTTTGTTCCTGACGACAGATTTCCCCTTGCCTGCAACCACGCTGTGCGCTGCTGCAGGCGTATTCCTGATGCGGCTGTTCCTCTCATTTCTCCGGTATGGAGATCTGCAGGCGGCGGAACGGCTGTTTCCGGAAATGATTTTTTATATCAGCTACGGACTTCTTTTGTATCTCTGTGACCGGATCCGTCAAAAAAAGGCGGCGGGCTATCGGATGCTTCTGCCTTTTTTGGTTGGAATCGATTATATTTCCAACCTATTAGAGCTGCTATTCCGAGCCGGCACTGATGCCTTTCATCCATCCACTCAGCTGGGCATCTTCCTGGTAGCCGTCCTCCGGACCCTGGTCATCGCCTGCGTGCTCCTGGTCTTCCGGCAGTACAGGCGGATCCTCCTCCGGAGAGAACATGAAAAACGCTATCAGGAGCTCCTTCTTCTGATCTCCCGTCTCAACGGAGAGGTTTTGTGGATGGACAAAAATACAACTTTAATCGAACAGACTATGAATACCTCCTACCATCTGTATGAACAGTTAAAAAACAGTCCGGCACTGGAAGAGCAGGCACGGTCCGCACTTGCAGTATCCAAGGATATCCATGAGATCAAAAAAGAATATCTGCTGATCATGCGGGGAATTTCTGAGGTTCTGGATCAGGAAGTGAAAAGCGACGGCATGTATCTGGATGAAATCCTGAATGTTCTGAAAAACGCCACGGTCCGCCTTGGCAAAGACTCCGGAAAAGAAGTGTCCGTCTCGCTCCATCTTCCACACAGGCTGTATACCGGACAACATTACGCCTGGATGTCCATCTTCCGCAACCTCTTTACCAATGCACTGGAGGCAGAAAAGAGTTCTTACGTACAAATTGAAGTCGTTCAGAACTTTTCCGGAGACAACTGTATTTTCCAGATTACCGACCACGGTCCCGGCATTCCGGAAGAAAACCAGCCGGAAATATTCTGTCCCGGATTTTCTACCAAGATTAATTATGAAACCGGAGAGGTCAGCAGGGGACTCGGCCTTAATCTGGTACATGATCTGATAAAGGACCAGTTCCACGGCACCATTTCCCTGGAGTCCGTCCCCGGAAAAACTACGTTTACAATCACAGTACCAAAGACAACTTTTACGCAGAAAGGATGATACTAATGAAATTTTACCTGCTTGATGATGACAAACATATACGGATGATCTTAAAACAGATCATTACCGACCGGGAGCTCGGAACCGTATGCGGAACCGGCAGCAATGGACACGAAGGTCTGGAGGATGTCTTCGAACTAAAACCGGATATTATCATCGTGGACCTTTTGATGCCCGAGATGGACGGGATCACCTTCGTGGAACATGCAAGGACACGGCTGCCGGATACCGCCTTTATTATGCTCTCCCAGGTTTCTTCCAAAGAAATGGTCTCCGCCGCCTATGAAGCAGGAATTGAATTTTTCATCCAGAAGCCTGTCAACAGTATTGAGGTAGAAAACGTTATCCAGAAGGTCCGTCAGAACCTGTCGATGAAACGCACTCTTCAGAAAATGCAGGAGCTTTTCACGGAAGATATCCCCGGAGCTCTGCCCGAAGAACAGGCAGGCTCCGCCGAAACCTCTGCTGACACACAATCTCTGCCTTCCCGGAACGAATCTATGGTCACTTTGCAGACGATTCTCCAGAGACTTGGGATCATCGGTGACATCGGAAGCCGGGATATCATAACTGTGGTAGAATATATGATCCAGAACCATGCAAAAATCAGTGAATTAACACTGAATGAACTGTGCAGCCGTTTCAGCGACTCTCCCAAATCCATGGAACAGAGGATCCGCCGGGCTGCCGCCGCCGGACTCGTCAACCTGGCTCATTTGGGTCTGGAGGATTATGGCAATGAAATTTTTACAGAATATTCCAATACCCTGTACAATTTTGAACAGGTTCGGCGGGAAATGGATTTTATCCGCGGCAAAAGTGAACGCCACGGAAATGTAAAGATCAAAAATTTCTTAAATGCACTGGTCGTATACAGCGTGCACAAATAGTTCCTTTCAATTGCCAGGAGCATCATCAGTATTTTGTATATTTTTTACAAAATTCTGATGATGCTCGTTTTTTTATTGTCAATTTTGATACCATTTGAAACCGTTTGAAACCAGTCTTATATATTTATTTCATCAATAAATAACAGAGACATATTCAAAAACAGACAAGAAACGGAGGAAACAATCATGATGACTATTTTATCTGGAGTTGGATTACTGCTGGTGGCGCTGGCAGGATTCTCACTGTTCAGCCTGAAAATGCCAAAAGGCCAGCTTGCTATGTCAGGAATGGCAAATGCTGCCGTTGCTACCTTTCTGGTAGAAGCAATCCACAAATACATTACCGGCGATCTTTTAGGAATTGACTTTTTCCGCACGGTAGGCGAAACTTCCGGAAGTCTTAGCGGAGTGGCCGCCGCCATTATGGTACCCCTGAGCATGGGGGCCAATCCGGTCCTTTCCGTGGTTGCCGGCGTTGCGGTCGGATCGTATGGTATTCTTCCCGGATTCATCGCAGGTTATCTGGTAGGAATGCTTTCACCTATCGTTGAAAAGAAACTGCCCGAAGGATTAAATATCATTCTTGGCGCTCTTTTGATCGCACCTTTTGCCCATCTCATTGCCTGGGCATCTGATCCGGTGGTCACTGTTCTCCTGACCCGTATCGGCGGAACCATCACCGCTGCCACCGAACAGTCCCCTATTGTTATGGGCTTCCTTCTTGGCGGTATTATGAAAATGATCTGTACCTCACCGCTAAGCTCTATGGCCCTGACTGCTATGCTGGGACTCTCCGGACTCCCAATGGGAATTGCGGCTATTGCCTGTGTGGGAGGCTCTTTTACGAACGGCATCATCTTTGCAAGACTGAAGCTGGGAAATAAGAGCAATGTGATCGCTGTCATGCTGGAGCCTCTGACCCAGGCGGATATTGTGACTTCCAACCCGATCCCGATCTACTGTTCAAATTTCTTCGGGGGCGGCCTTGCCGGAATTTCTGCTGCTGTTTTCCAGATCATCAACAACGCACCCGGGACAGCATCGCCAATCCCCGGACTTCTGGCACCATTTGCATTTAACCCGCCTCTCCAGGTAGTTCTTGCACTCGCATTTGCCGTTGCAGGCGGAAGCCTGGCGGGCTTTGTCGGAAGCCTGGTATTCAAAAGCCACAAAAAAAGAGCGGCAGAGACTGCTTCTGCAGTGACTGTCGGCGCATAATTCCTATCCTTTTTATCACACATGCATAAAAAAATGGCTCTGGATTTTTTGGTGATCCAGAGCCATTTACTATTCTTCTGCACGTCTTAAAATATCAAATTTTTCTGCTTTTCCTTCCAGATCCACGTAGAGAACCTGTTTTGAATGAGGTGCGCTTTCCATCTCCTGCCCCTCTTCATCCAGAATCTTCTGAACGGTCACCTGGATATTCTCGCCGTTTGGCTTCATGATCTCTATGGTTTCACCCACAGAAAATTTATTTCTCTGCTCGATCCGGTAAAGGCCGTCCCGCTCTCCTCCGATGATCCCCAGATAAGTATATTCTCTGATATAGGTGTTATTATCATAAATCTGGGCTTCCTCGTCCGGCTTTCCGAAATAAAAACCAGTGGTAAACTGCCTGTATGTGCAATTTGAAATCTGATCCAGGTACCAGGGCATATTGGCCTCATACTTATCCGGATTCTCCAGATAATCATCAATGGCTTTCCGATAGGTTCTGGCTACCGTCGCCACATAAAGGGCTGTTTTCATCCGGCCTTCGATCTTAAAGCTGTCAATCCCAGCCTCGATCATTTCCGGGATATGCCCGATCATACACAGATCCTTCGAATTGAAGATATAGGTTCCCCTCTCATTTTCATAGACAGGCAGGTATTCTCCCGGTCTCTTTTCTTCCACCACCGCATATTTCCAGCGGCAGGGATGGGTACAGGCTCCTTGATTGGCGTCTCTTCCGGTAAAATAATTGCTCAGCAGACATCGTCCCGAATAAGAAATGCACATGGCTCCATGAATAAAGCTCTCAATCTCCATTTCTTCCGGAATTCTATCCCGGATCTCCCGGATTTCTTTCAAAGACAGCTCTCTTGCGGACACCACCCGCTTTGCCCCCTGCTTCCACCAGAAAAGATAAGTCCCATAATTAGTATTATTTGCTTGGGTGCTGATATGTCGTTCGATGTCAGGACAAATTTCCTTTGCCATCTCAAAAATGGCTGGATCTGCAATGATCAGCGCATCAGGCTTCAATTCTTTCAATTCTTTCAGATATTCTTCCACTCCCGGAAGGTCATCGTTATGGGCCAGGATATTAACCGTTACATGCACCTTTGCCCCATGCTCGTGGGCAAAAGCAATTCCTTCCCGCATGTCATTCTTCGAGAAATTTTTGGCCTTTGCCCTCAGTCCGAAGGCCTCCCCGCCAATATATACTGCATCTGCCCCAAAGATCACGGCAGTCTTCAATACCTCCAGGCTGCTGGCAGGTATTAACAATTCTGGACGTTTCCGCTCCATGGTACTTATCTCCTCTCTTCGTTCTTCTTCACACTGAGTGCCACACCGTCTCCAAGCGGCAGAATTGAGGTTTCCAGGTTCTCATGATGCTTCAGTGTATACAAATACTCCCGCATCCTGCTGTGGATCGTACGGTCCCGCCTCTCCACCGCAAAACGGGACTCAATCAGATTCCCGTCCTGCAGCACATTATCAGACATCAGTACCCCGCCCGGCGCCAGAAGCCTTAAGACCTCCGGCAGATAATGCGGATACTGTCCTTTTGCTGCATCCATAAAAATCAGGTCGTATGGTCCGTCCAGGGATTTCAGCACTTCCATGGCATCTCCCTCTATCAGTGTGATCACATCATCCTTCCCGGCTTTCCGGAAATTTTCCCGGGCAATGGGGATCCTCTTCTCATACTTCTCAATCGTGGTAATATGAGCGCCCTCCGGCATATATTCACTCATCAGAAGCGCAGAAAAGCCCACCGCCGTCCCCACCTCCAGGATCCGCATAGGATGCGTGATCTCCAGCATCACCTTAAGAAAGCTCTGTGTTTCCTTACGGATGATCGGCACATAACTTTCCAGCGCCTCCCGCTCAACCTGTTCAAGGAAGGGCCTTTCCGGACTCTCCAGCGATTTAAGATATGTCGCAAGTCTGTCATTATTCATCAATCTGGGACACCCCTTTTCGCAATTTGGGACGTACACCTTTTGCAAAGGTGTACGTCCCCTTTCACAGTTTGTTCACATTTACACATCCATGATGATCGGCAGAATCATCGGGCGGCGCTTTGTCCGCTTCCATATGAATTCATTCATCGTATCCCGGATTACCAGCTTTATCTTGCTCCAGTCCGCATTGCGCTGATGCATCAGACAATCCTCCACCGCATCCATCAGCACATGTCTTGCCTCTTCCATCAGTCCCTCGGACTCTCTTACGTATACGAAGCCACGGGAAACAATATCCGGACCGGCCAGAAGATGGTTGCTCCGCTTTTCCAGTGTCAGCACCACGATCAGGATTCCGTCCTCTGCCAGATGCTGGCGGTCACGCAGTACAATATTTCCCACATCGCCGACTCCCAGTCCATCTACAAGTATTGCCCCTGTATGGACCTTATCCACAACCTTCGCCTCCTGGCTATTTAACTCCAGAACATCTCCGGACTGGAGTATAAATACGTTTTCCTTCGGTATGCCAAGTGTCTGCGCCAGCTCTGCGTTGGCCTTCAAATGCCGGAATTCTCCGTGCACCGGAATTGCATATTTGGGCTTCACCAAGGAATAGATCAGTTTCAGCTCTTCCTGACAGGCATGTCCCGATACATGAACATCCTGGAAGATCACATTTGCTCCCTTTGCAGACAATTCATTGATTACACGGGATACCGACTTTTCGTTCCCCGGGATCGGATTGGAACTTAAGATAACCGTATCTCCCGGCATAATCGTTACTTTCTTATGGATATCCGCCGCCATACGGGACAAAGCTGCCATAGACTCGCCCTGGCTGCCCGTAGTGATCAGCACCGTCTTCTCCGGCGGATAATTCTTCATCTGGTCGATCTCGATCAGCGTCTTATCCGGCACGTTCAGATATCCAAGCTCCTGAGCCACCTGGATGATATTTACCATGCTGCGGCCCTCTACCACCACTTTCCGGTCATATTTACAAGCCGTATTGATAATCTGCTGCACACGGTCCACATTGGACGCAAAAGTGGCAATAATAAGTCTCGTGTTCTGATGTTCCGCAAAAATATGGTCGAAGGTTACTCCTACCGTCCGTTCAGACTGCGTAAAGCCTTTCCGCTCCGCATTGGTGCTGTCGCTCATCAGCGCCAGTACACCCTTCTTTCCGATTTCAGCGAACCGCTGCAGATCAATCGCATCGCCAAACACCGGCGTATAATCCACCTTAAAGTCACCCGTATGGACCACAATGCCTGCCGGAGAGTAAATGGCAAGTGCGGCCGCATCCTGAATACTGTGGTTGGTTTTAATAAACTCAATCCGGAAATGTCCCAGATTGATAGATTGTCCGTGTCTGACTACTTTTCTTCTGGTACTCCGCAAAAGATTATGCTCCGTAAGCTTCCGCTCAATGATACCCATTGTCAGTTTAGTAGCATAGATCGGAAGATTCATCTCCCGAAGCACATAGGACAGTGCCCCGATGTGGTCCTCATGCCCATGGGTGATCACAAATCCTTTTACTTTTCCGATATTCTCTTTCAAATAAGATACATCCGGGATCACAAGGTCGATGCCAAGCATGTCGTCCTCCGGAAACGCAAGTCCGCAGTCCACGACAATAATACTGTCTTCGTACTCAAAGGCAGTAATGTTCATTCCAATCTTCTCCAGACCTCCCAGCGGAATGATACGCAATTTTCCATTGTTTTCTTTTTTCAAATTTACACCTCCACGTGCTTTTCCGTACTATTTCTGCCTGTTCCGGCATTCCCTGCATTGTCCATAGAACTTTAATTCGTGGTCTAACACGTGGAATCCTGTCTCATCCTCGATCCGACGCTCCAGTTCTTCCAGGAGATCGTCATAAAACGGCAGGACCTTCCCACAGGTCTTACAGATTAAATGGTGGTGATGGTGCTTTCCCTCGCCGAGCCCCGGCTCCCCGATCTCATAGCGCACACATCCGTCGTCCAGATTAATCCGGTCCACTAATTGCATTTCTAATAACAACTGCACTGTTCGGTAAATTGTAGCCAGTCCGATCTCCGGACAGTCCTCTTTTACCAGTTCATAGATATCCTCCGCAGTCATATGCTTATCACGATGATCTGCGAGCACCTCTAATACAAGCAACCTTTGATTGGTCACTTTTAACCCTTTTTCTTTCAGCATTTCTTTGAATTTTTCTTTACTGATAGACATTCGTATATTACCTTTCAATCTCTACGTCTTCCAGAAGTTCTTCAAACACCTTGGACAAGGCCGAAAGCTCCACATCGTCTTCAACGATCTCATAAACGCTCTCTGCCGCGCCAGCCTTTGATGTCTCTTTCAGTATCAGGCATTCCGCCTCATCATCTTCGGAATCAGCCACCAAAATGTAGTTCACTGCATTTACCGTTGTCTGTTCCAGTACGAAAAATTCTGTTTCCTGCATATCGTCAGACATGAACTTAATTTTTTCCATAGATCCATCACACCCCGAACACATCTTCATTCCGGATCTGGTCCAGATATCCCTGCAATATAAAAACAGCCGCAATCTGATCAATATACTTCTTGCGGTCTTCACGTCTTACCTTATTCTCGATCAACGTCCGTTCTGCTTCCACCGTCGTCAGGCGCTCGTCCCACATCACGACCTCAAGGCCGGTCCGTCTTTCAAGCATCCGTCCGAATTCCATAGATTTTTCTGCCCGATCCCCAATATCATTATTCATATGCTTCGGAAGCCCCAGCACGATCCGCTCTGCCTGATATTCTCTGATCAGTTCCTCAATGCGGGCGCAGGTTCTCCTAAGCTTATTCTCATCTTTCCGAGTAATCGTCTCCACGGCCTGGGCGGTGATCCCCAGGGGATCACTGACTGCAACGCCGACGGTCCTGGAGCCATAATCCAATCCTATGATCCTCATAGACATTATCTCCAGCCATTGTGCTCGATATACGTCTTCAGCATCTCTTCCACCAGTTCGTCCCGCTCCATCTTCATGATCAGACTTCTGGCACCATTATGGCTGGTGATATAAGTCGGATCACCTGACATGATATATCCAACCATCTGGTTCACCGGGTTATATCCCTTTTCACTTAAAGCCTTGTACACAATCTCAAGAATATCTTTTGCCTGAATCTGTGGACCGCTTTCTACCTGAAAAAACTGAGTGCTGCTTAAATCCTTCATATACTCACGTCCTCCAATCATACTTCATCCTTATTCTACATGATAACTTTCCAAAATTCAATGAATTATTTGAAAAGGATTCTCTATTTCTATCTGCACCAGCCGGTTGGCCAGTTTTTCTTCTGTCCTGATTCCTATCTTGACATATTCCCTGGTATGTCCCACCTGGTAAATTTCTCCATTCCGCCGGATTTCTTCTTCAATCAGCACCTCCTGCGTTGTTCCCAGTAGGCGCTGTTCATAAGCAGCCTGCTTTTTCCGGCTCAGGTCAAGCAGAATATTACTCCGTCTGGTTTTTTCCTCCTCCGGCACCTGATCGGGCATAGCTGCCGCTTTTGTCCCTTCTCTTCGGGAATATTTAAACACATGGGTCTCATAGAAATCCACCTTATCTATAAAATCCCTGGAAGCTTTAAATTCCTCTTCGGTTTCCCCCGGAAATCCCACGATCACATCCGTGGTCAGGGCCGGATTCCGGAAATATTTCCGCAGGAGCTCGCATTTCTCATAATACTCCTCTGCCGTATACCGCCGGTTCATCCGCTTCAGGGTCTCCGTACAGCCACTCTGCAGCGACAAATGGAAATGCGGGCACATTTTGGGAAGCCCGGCGATCGCTTCAGCAAACTCTTCCGTTATGATCCTGGGTTCCAGTGATCCCAGCCGGATTCTTTTTATTCCGGCCACCTCATGCACGGTCCGGATCAAAGAAAGCAGATCCGTTCCCGTATCAATACCATAAGAGCTCAAGTGAATCCCGGTAAGCACGACCTCCTGATATCCGTTCCGGGCCAGCGTTTCCACTTCCCCACGCACACTTTCCATGGAACGGCTCCGTACTCTCCCTCTGGCATAGGGAATGATGCAGTAGGAGCAGAACTGGTTACATCCGTCCTGAACCTTGATATAGGCCCGGGTATGCTCTGCTGTCCGCGAAAGATGCAGATCCTCATACTCCCGGGTATGGCCGATATCCACCAGATCTTTTCTGATCCCTTCCCGGCCTTTTTCATATTCTTCCAGGATATGGACGATCTCTTTTTTCCGGTTATTGCCAATCACAATGTCCACGCAGTCCGCTACTTCCTCCGGCTTTTCCTGCACATAACAGCCGCAGGCCGCCACGATGGCGTCCGGGTTCATCTTCCGGGCGCGGTGCAGCATCTGGCGGGATTTTCGATCCGCCATGTTCGTCACCGTACAGGTATTGATAATATATATATCTGCCTTTTCATGAAAAGGCACGATCTCATAGCCGCTGTCCTCCAGCAGTTCCTGCATAGCCTCCGTCTCATATGCGTTTACCTTGCAGCCCAGGTTGTGCAGTGCAGCTTTTTTCCTCATATTTACGTCCTCTTTTCCAAAATGTTCCTTGACTTTTCGTTTTTATCCTCTTAATATGTAGGTAGGAAAAATGAAAATCAAGGAGGAATCATCGAATGAAAACAGTTAAAATTTCTTTAAATTCTATCGATAAAGTAAAGTCCTTTGTAAATGAGATTACAAAGTTTGATTATGATTTTGATCTGGTATCCGGAAGATATGTCATTGACGCAAAGTCCATCATGGGTATCTTCAGCCTGGATCTTTCCAAACCTATCGACCTGAATATCCACGCAGACAATGCTGCCGATGTGGATACCATCCTCGAGGTACTTACCCCTTATATCTGTGAATAAAAATTACCGGTCAGACCTCTCTTAAGAGGTCTGACCTTTTTATTTTTCTTTTATTCTCCAACCTCTATAATCTCTACGGATTCGACAGCTTCTCGAAGCAGCTGATCGATCTTTTCTGACAGTCTCTCCTCAGAACGACGGATCACCTCCACATTGGGCTTTGTCACCGGATGCTTCGCCACAAAAATGGTGCAGCAGTCTTCAAATGGCTGGATGGAGGTCTCAAAGGTACCGATCTTTTCTGAAATATTCACGATCTCCTGCTTATCATACCCGATCAGCGGGCGGTATACAGGCATGGTGCACACGTCATTGGTCGCCGCCAGGCTCTGCATAGTCTGGCTTGCCACCTGCCCGATACTTTCTCCTGTAATAAGCCCCAGGCAGCCTTCTTCTTTCGCAAAATGTTCTGCGATACGCATCATATAACGGCGCATGATGATCGTCAGCTCATCGTGCGGGCACTTATCATAAATATATAACTGGATATCTGTAAAATTGACTACATGAAGCCGGACCGGACCGGAATACCGGGATACGATCTTTGCCAGATCCACCACCTTCTGCTTTGCCCGCTCGCTGGTGTACGGCGGTGCATGGAAATAGGTAGCGCTAAGGCCCACGCCTCTCTTGGAAATCATATAGCCGGCCACAGGGCTGTCGATTCCGCCGGACAAAAGAAGCATCGCTTTCCCGTTGGTTCCCACCGGCATGCCGCCGGCACCCGGGATGATCTGAGAGTACACATAGATTTCATTGCGGATCTCTACATTCACCTGTACATCCGGATGATGCACATCCACACGGATCTCCGGAAACGCATCCAGGATCGCTTCTCCCAGATCCCTGCTGATCTCCATGGAATTTTTCGGGTAGAACTTCTTCGCCCGTCTGGACTCTACCTTAAATGTGATATTCTTATCCGGATAAAGTTCATCCATATAAGCCACCACGTCTTCTTTCAGTTTCTCAAAGCCCTGATCTTCCATCCGGACCACCGGACAGATTCCTACCAGTCCGAACACTCTTTTTAAGTGCTCCACCACTTCCTCGTAATCATAATCGCCTTCGCAGTCCACATAGATCCGGGCCTGGGACTTGTGAACCATAAATTCTCCGTCCACATCCCGGAGTGAACGGCGCACCTGGCGCACCAGCGCATCCTCAAACAGATACCGGTTTTTTCCCTTGATCCCAATCTCTCCGTATTTTAATAAAAATGTATGAAATCTCATCTGTACAGATCTCCTTCGTTCTTTTTCCTATCTTCTGGTATATCTTCGAAGCATCGGTACTATATTATATAGTGTCTGAAGCGTCTCGTCAATCTCTTCTGCCGTGGTAAACTCTGACATACTGAACCGGAGTGTTGCGTCCAGGAATTCCTGACCAGCTCCGATTCCTTTGAGCACTCCGCTGATCTGCGGATGGTTAGAGGCACAGGCAGATCCGCTTGATACATAGATGCCCTTGTCTTCCAACGCATGAAGGAGCACCTCGCTTCGGATACCGGCAAACCCCACGCTCACGATGTGGGGCGCCGACGTCTCATCGTACAGGCCATGGATGGTCGTTTCCGGAATCCTCCGTACGCCCTCGATGAACCGCTGCTTTAATGCCCGCATACGATTTACCTTTTCGTCCAGATCCTGGTAGATCATCTGGGCCGCCAGCCCAAGTCCCGCAATCCCCGGCACGTTTTCTGTCCCGGAACGGATATTTTTCTGCTGCTCACCGCCAAATACGATAGGCTGAATCTTCACATGTCCGCCAATATAAAGAGCCCCGATCCCCTTTGGTCCGTGAATCTTATGCCCGCTTAAGGACAACAGATCAACTTTCAGCCGTTTCGGATAAATCCGGTACTTTCCGAAGCCCTGTACGGCGTCCACGTGGAATAAGATTTCCTTATTGTATGCTTTCACAAGACTGGCCGCTTCCTGTACCGGCTGGACAGATCCAACTTCATTATTTACATACATCATGGACACCAGAATGGTTTCCTCACAGAGCGCTTCTTTTAACGCCTGCAGGCTTGCCCTTCCATAGCGGTCCACCGGAAGGAACGTCACACGAAACCCTTCATCCTCCAGATAATGCATGGTATTTAAGATTGCCGGATGTTCGATGGATGTTGTGATCAGGTGCTTTCCCCGCCGCATATTTGCCCGGGCCGCACCGATCAGGGCCAGGTTGTCACTTTCTGTGCCGCCTGATGTAAAAAAGATCTCCTTTTCTTCCACCTTCAAAAGCTTTGCCAGCCGTTCCTTTGCTTCCTTCACATATTTCTCCGCCTCTACACCCTTCCGGTGCATAGAGGAGGGATTCCCGTAATCCTGGCACATCACCTTACGCACCAGGTCTCCTACCTGCGGATAAGCCATGGTCGTCGCCGAATTGTCCAGATATATTTCTTTCATACTTTCACTTCCTGCTCAAATTTCTTCTCATTACCAGAGTATGTTCCTATGACTCCAAATGGTACATCAGGACCGACAGCACCGCCAGTCCCGCCGTCTCTGTCCGGAGGATCCTTCTCCCAAGAGTCAGGGCCTTTGCACCGCTTGATAAAGCCAGGTCCACCTCTTCTCTTTCAAAACCGCCTTCCGGACCGATGAAGATGCCCACCGACTGCCCGGGCCGGATCGCTTCTATCACAGAGCGGGTGTACTCCATGCCTTCCGCCAGTTCATATGGGATCAGACAGACATCCAGCTCCCCGGCAAGTTCCAGCGCCGAAGGAAACGGCATCACGTCCGATACTTTCGGGATATAGCCTCTCCCGGCCTGCTTTGCCGCGCTCTCTGCGATCTGCTGCCACCGCTGTACCTTTTTTGCCGCCTTTTTATCGTCCAGCTTCACCACGCAGCGCTTTGTCTCCACCGGGATCACCTGACAGACGCCCAGCTCCACTGCTTTCTGTACGATCAGTTCCATCTTGTCCTGCTTTGGCAATCCCTGAAAAAGATAGATCTTCGACGGAAGTTCTGTATCCACATCCCCGGCTTCCAGGATCTCAAGGACAGCCCTCCCGGCAGGGTATTCCTTTACCGCACACCGGTACTGCCGGTTATCCCCGTCGCTTACCATCACTTCTTCCCCGGTTTTAAGCCGGAGTACATTTTTCATATGGTTGACGTCCGAACCCTCAATATAGATTTCCTGTTCCCCCACCTGACCGGGAGTTACAAAAAAACGCTGCATAGTTTTCTCCTTTTTGGTTATCTGGGCTTTCTGGCTGTCACACTGGCCCATTCTCCCTGGTGGTGGATCTCCAGGACTTCCATCCCGGCAGCCTTTACTGCATCTGCCACCAGTTCTTCTTTTCCTTCAATGATGCCGCTGGTAATATAAATGCCGCCTTTTTTCAGGTGATGTACGATCACCGGCGTAAGCGGAACCAGCACGTCCGCCAGGATATTGGCCGCCACAATGTCATAGGCTTCATATCCCACCTGATCCTGTACCTCTTTTGTATCAATAATGTTTCCGATCATGACCTCGTACTGGTCTTCCGAAATTCCATTGGCTTTCATATTTTCATGGGTAGCGTCAATGGCACAGGGATCCAGATCTGTTCCTACCGAATACTTCGCTCCGAACTTTAATGCCAGCATGCCCAGGATGCCGCTGCCGCAGCCCACATCCAGGATTTTCGTATCCCGGGTCACGTATTTTTTAAGCTCCCGGATGCAAAGCTGTGTCGTCTCATGCATCCCTGTTCCGAATGCGGTACCCGGATCGATATGGATCACCAGCTTGCTTTTATCCTTTTCTTCCACCTGCTCCCAGGAAGGGATTACCAGAATATCATCGATATAGAACTGGTGGAAATACTGCTTCCAGTTATTTACCCAGTCCACGTCCTCTGTCTGGGATTCCTCTATGGTGCACTCTCCCACGTTCACGTAGGCGCACATCTCCTCCAGCTCTTTTTGTACCTTTCCCAGCATTTCTGCCGGATCCTCTTCTTCCTCCAGGTAAAACGTCAGAAATGCCGTACCATCATCCTCCGGCATCTGGGGCAGGATGTCCACAAACATCTGCTCCTTGTCCTGGCTGGTAAGAGGCACTTTGTCCTCGATTTCTACCCCCTGGATCCCCAGGTCCATCAGCATACTGCTGACAATATCTTCTGCCTCTGTCGTCGTTTTCAGGCGAAACTTATTCCATTTCATCGGATGAAACCTCCTTATAAAATTCCCAGATGCTCCAGCAGGATCTTCACCCCGATCAGGATCAGGATGACGCCCCCGAAAAGCTCTGCTTTTGACTTAAATCTTGTCCCGAATATATGTCCTATTTTAACACCTGCCACCGACAAAGTAAACGTGATCACACCGATAAAACAGACAGCCGGAACGATATTGACCTTAAGAAAGGCAAAGGTCACGCCCACGGCAAGAGCATCAATGCTGGTGGCCACAGCAAGAGCCAGCATCCCCCGGACATCCAGAGAACCGCTTGTGGTCTCACATTCCTCAGGGCCGCAGGCCTCCCGTATCATATTGCCGCCGATGATGGAAAGCAGGACAAATGCGATCCAGTGATCCACCGAAGTAATCACATTCCGGAACTGCACTCCCAGAAAATATCCGATAAACGGCATCAAAGCCTGAAATCCTCCGAAATAGATTCCCACGATCCCTGCCTTAAAAGGCGTACACTGCTTCATGGCAAGGCCCTTACAGACGGACACCGCAAAAGCGTCCATCGAAAGTCCCACTGCAATCAGAAAAAGCTCAATCCATCCCATTTTCTTACACTCCCTGGCTCCACTCTTTTTCCCGGAATCCCACCAGGACTTTATCCTCAGTCACCAGGATCGGCCGCTTTACCAGCATCCCGTCTGTCGCAAGAAGATCATATTGCTCTTCCTCCGTCATTTCCGGAAGCTTATCCTTCAGCTTCATTTCTTTATAGAGATTGCCGCTGGTGTTGAAAAAGCGCTTCAATGGGAGCCCGCTTTTCTGATGCCACTCTTTTAACTCCTCTTTAGAAGGGTTCTGAAGTTTAATGTCTCGTTTTTCAAACTCCAGCCCCTGGTCCTGAAGCCACTTTTCTGCTTTCTTACAGGTCGTACATTTCGGATAACACACAAATAACATCTCTTTTCCTCGCTTTCGTTGTTTTGTTAAAATACTGTTAAGGTGCCGGCGTGATCACCAGCCTCTACCTTCTTATCAGCTTTCCCGCGGTCATCATCTGGAAAATATACCGGAAGCTCCGCTATGGGTATAAATTAACTCAATAGTCCGCTTAGATCCCCAAGGATTTCCTGCTGCTGCCCATCGGACAACAGTTTTTTATTATATCGGTAATAGAGGTCGCAGTCATTTTCCTTTAAAAACCGGATACTGGCAGCACTGGTATTCAACTCCGTGACAAATACCACCATTTCCTGACTGTCTCCGAAGGCTTCCTCCATAAAACGGAAGCCATTGTTCAGCGCTTCCAGCGTCTCTTCCGCCACAGCTTCCAGCGTCTTTGTCTCCCCGGCAAATTCCTCCCGCACTCTCGCAAACCCGGCACTGCCTTCAAGATGCTCCGCCCGGACTAACAGAAGATAGTCCCTGAACCTGCCTAAAACCTCCTGCCACATTTTATCCTCATCCTTGTTCAACAGCTCGGCTCTGCAAAGCTTTTCATAGTCCGCCTCAGCTTTCCCGGCCACCTCTTCCAGCTGGCAGCTTTCCTTATATTGCTTCAGGTAATCATAGAGAAGCTCCGTAAAGCTTTCTCTCTGTCCCCAGGATAAAAATCTGTCGTTCAGCTGGCTAAGAAGAAGGCTTACCACACTGAGCCTCTCGTCAAAGGCCGCATAATTAAGCTTTTCCAGCGTCTCTTTTTTCCATTTCCCTTCCAGGATCCCGTCAAAGCCGTAATCCTTCCGGTACTTTTTGTATAACTCCAGGTAGACGGCAAAATCTTTTGCAATCTTCCAGTGCTGGATGTACTGATGTACAACCTCCTGATCCGCCTGTTTTCCAAGCGCTTCATAGGACTTCAGAAGCCAGGACAGGTCCTCCCAGCCTCTGGCCGTGGCAAATTCTTTTCCGTCCACTGTCGTCTCCATACGGTAGAAAAAATCCCTGCGGATTTCCAGATATGCAAGAATGGCAGGATGGATCCGGACCTGTCCGGCATATTCTTTCCACACCTCATAATTTTCTTCTACATCAATTTTCTTGATCCGGTCCAGGGTCACCACGTCAAATTCCCGGACAGATCTGTTATACTCCGGAGGGTTACCTGCTGTCACGATCACCCAGCCTTCCGGCAGCTTCTGGTTTCCAAAAGTCTTACACTGCAAAAACTGCAGCATTGTTGGCGCCAGTGTTTCGGATACACAATTGATCTCATCAATGAACAGGATCCCCTCCCTAAGGCCGGTCTCCTCCATTTTATCGTACACCGAAGCAATGATCTCGCTCATGGTATACTCTGTTACCGAAACCTTCCTGCCCACGTACTCTTTCTCCCGGATAAACGGCAGCCCTACCGCACTCTGTCTGGTGTGATGGGTGATCGTATAAGAGACCAGACCGATCCCGCACTCTCTGGCCGCCTGCTCCATGATCTGTGTTTTCCCGATCCCCGGCGGCCCCATCAGCAGGATGGGACGCTGGCGGACATGGGGCATCACATAATTACCTGCCGCATCCTTTTTCAGATAGGCTTCAATGGAGTCCTTGATCTCCTGTTTCGCCCGTTTAATATGCATAATCTTCTTCCTCCAGTATCAGTTTCATCGCCCAGGAGGGAACCTGGGTATCCTCATAATCTTCTTTCATAAATACAAACGCTGTCTCATAGGGCGGTTTTTTCGCAGGGTAGATTCCCTTGCCGTCAGTAAAGTACAAAAGCCCTTTTAAGTTTGAGAACACATGCTCTCTCATCAACTCCTCCACATAAATAAAGGCCGGTCTGAAATCTGTACCGCCCTCCCCCTTCAGTGTCAGATTCTCCATGTAATCTTTCAGCTCCTCCCCGCAGGTAATCTTCTGATCTGTCTGTACCTGGTCATCGCATTGGATCACATGAATATTGATCTTGCGGAAAAAGCTTTCATTTTCACTGAGTACCCCATAGGTTTCCTCCAGGAAATGCCGCACCAGTTCTCCGGAACAGGACATAGAAGTATCGATCACGATAACAAACTCCTCGATCTTCTGTGTCTCTTTCCATTCCTGCGGCTCAATCAGCGGCATATTTCCATACAGCGACAGCCCATAGCAGTAAAAGGAATAGTCAAATGCATCCTCGTCAATCTTCAGTTCTTCCCGCAGAACCGAAAACTTCCGGAGAAACTGGCGGTAGTCATAACGCGCCCGGTTCTCTACCCGCAGCTGTCCCAGAAAATGTCCTGCCTGTTCTGAAGCTTCTTTGGAAAAGGTCTCCATATCAGTCTCCATCTGCTCACTGATCTTCCGCCACTGATTCTCAATCTGCTCCTGCTTCCTTCTGTCCTCATCCTCCGGCCAGTAACTGTGGTCATCCAAGCGGAATTCCTGCCTGAGACGAAAGATTTCCGTTTCCGAAAGTTCCCACTCCTGCAGGCTTTTGTAAATCCGCTCTGCCGTCAGCACCGGATGCCTGGCATTAAGCTTCCGATAAGTTTCTCTCCTTAGAAAGGAACGGCTCTTTTGCACTGCCCTGTGCTTCAGCCCGTCAATGATGGATTCTACCGCAATATCACAGGCCAGCCAGTAAATCTCCTCATCCTTCCCCTTCCTCCGGATCATATGGCGGAAAATTCCATGCAGGACCTCATGAAGATAGAGGCGCTGCACCAGAACCGGATCCTTTTGGTATATCCTTCCCAACTCTTCCGGACAATAATAAAGGACCAGTCCGTCCGTACCCATTATTTCCGCATCCGGATCTGGCACAAAAAACAGACTGCAGAGTGCCACGTCCAGAAAACGCATCTTCAGATACAATGCACTTCGTGATGCCTTTAGAATCTTTTCTCCTACTGCTGCAAGCTGCTCCTCCCGCCGCTGCGCACCCTGGTCTGTCATCTGACCGTTCACTTTATATTTTTCCATTCTATAACTCAAACCTCTGCTTTTTTTCTCTTGGGAAAAGGAGGCGCTTTTCCTCCATCAGGAAACTGAAAAGCTCTGTTTCTCCCCTTGCAGCCGCTTTTTCCAAAGCATGCTCCATTGCTTCGCCCGTCCAGTACGGCTGTCTTAAAAGGAACCGGATTCCCTCGCTGTCATCCGCTTCAAAAAGCACATCCGCGGCATCCGTCAGATGCTCCTTCATATATCCTTCATAAGCTGCTCTTGCATTTTCTGAGAGTCCAAACGGAAACCTGAGCCGGTTCAGGGAAAGCTCTGCCGTGACAGCAGGCGCTTCTTCTGCCTCCGCCCGGAAAAAAATCTCGTCATATTTCTTATAATCAAGCTTCCGGTCATAAAAGCACTGCCTGTAATATCCGCCTGCCCCATGATGGTGAGTCACCAGGATCCTGGCCGGCGTATTTTCCACTGCCTCTTCGTAGTGCTCCGGAAACAGGATCCTTACCTCCTGCTCTTTCCCGTCCAAATGATAAAAAAGCCGGGCCTTAATTCCAAACCGGATTTCATCCAGGATAGACTTCAAACAGCTTTTTTCACCTTCCATAAGCTCCATCTCTACCTGTCGGACCTGGCATCCGCTTAAAGCACCTCCGCCAATCTCCGGAAGACTGTCACTTAAGATCAGTTTCCCCAGCTCTTTGCATCGATAGAACGCATAGCGCTCCACCTCCCGCAGATACAGCGGAAGCCACACCATGGTAATCTTTGTTCTTGCAAACGCATATGCGTCGATCCCGGTCACCGGCTCCCCTTCTATCTCGTCAGGCAGGATCAGTTCTTCATCTTCTCCGCTGTATCCGGTCAGATAAATCCCCTGTTCCCTTTTCTCCCATGCCACTCCCTGGCTAATCTCACTTTGTCGCTTTTCCCACATGAGGCTAATAGTATCCTTTCCACAGATTCAGATACATGTGCAGATTGGTCTCCCAGTAAAGAGAAAGCGTCTCCTTAAGGCTCTGCCCTTCCGGCTCTTTTGCCCGGACCATAACATAGGTAAGCCCGGCCCGCCTTGCATAATGGTCTGCCTTTCTCAGATGCCAGCCGCTGGTCACCACGGCACAGTCAGAAAATCCACAGTTCTTCATCACTCTTGCTGCATTTTTCAGGTTGCGGTAGGTGCAGTCCGCCTCTTTTTCTTCCACAATATATTGCTCCGGAACACCAAGCTCCATCGCATACCGCTTCATAACCTCTGCTTCCACGTAGGCATTCTTCACCGCACCGCCAGACATCAGGAGATATTCTACCCGGCGGGCTTTCCACAGCTCCGCCGCCTTCTCTACCCGGCATTTCATGACCCGGGACGGGCTTCCGCCTTCTTCCGCATGATAGCCGCATACCACGGCGCAGTCATAGGTATCCTGCTCCCACCGCTTTTTAGGCCCCGGGAACAGAATCTTGAATATCAGAAGATTAACCCCGAGAAAGCCAAGGATCAGTCCTACGCATCCCAGGATCCATTCTTTGATTCGTTTCATAAATGCTCCTCTCTTTTAACCATAATAGTAGCTCCGTTTATTTTACCCTTTTACAGTCAAGATTGCAACCCGAAGGCCATATACATAGAAAAAAGAACAACTGGAGTTTTTATGTCCATTTCCAAAAAACTGTTGAAGCCTACGGCGCTTCTTCTCTTTTTTTCTCTATGCTTCCTGGGCGGCAGGACGGTCTCCTGGCTCCTTTCTACCCAGGAAGACGCCGCCGCTTCTTCCTCTCTCCTTTTCTCTTCAGAAAACTGGGGACTAAGCTACCCTGAAGAAGGCAAACTTCCCACCGGCAACGCCTCCATTGAAGAACTGGCGGCTCATCATGCCTACTATGCCGAAAACACAGAAGAGAAGGTTCTGTATCTTACCTTTGACTGCGGATATGAGAATGGTTTTACAGCTGCGATCCTTGACACTCTGAAAGAGAAAAAGGTGCCTGCCGCTTTTTTCGTTACCGGTGATTTTCTGGATGCCGCTCCGGACATGGTCAACCGAATGACAAAAGAAGGCCACATCGTGGGGAACCACACAGAACACCATCCGGATATGTCTGCGATCTCATCTCTGTCGGCATTCCAGCAGGAGCTTTCCGCCGTAGAAGCATCCTATGCCAAGATCACAGGCGAATCTCTGCCAGCCTACTACCGGCCTCCGCAGGGAAAATATAGTCCGGAAAATCTGAAACAGGCCGACGAACTGGGATACGCCACCATTTTCTGGAGCCTGGCCTATGTGGACTGGAATCAGGATGACCAGCCCACCAGAGAAGAAGCCTTTGAGAAGCTTCTCGGCCGCATCCATCCTGGCGCTGTCGTCCTTCTCCACTCTACCTCCGAGGCCAATGCCTCCTATCTGGGAGAACTGCTGGATCAGTGGAAGGCTCTGGGCTATCGCTTCGGAACGCTCGATGAGTTGACCGGGCAGGATCTCTCTTCTGATGATCCAAAGGCCGATCCCGGTGGCTTAGCCGATGTATGACCTTTCTAAAATAACATGACCCGGCAGCTGTAACCAGCCTGCCGGGTCGTTTATAGGGCGATTTGTTTTTTATTCCACCGTTACAGATTTGGCCAGATTCCTCGGCTTATCCACGTCACAGCCCCGCCCGATGGATATATAATAAGCAAACAGCTGCAGCGGGATGATCGCCAGCGAATTGGTAAAATATTTGTTAGTCTCCGGGATATAGATCACATAGTCCGCCGCCCGTTCTACTTCTGTGTTTCCTTCCACTGTTACCGCCATCACAAAAGCTCCTCTGGTGCGGACCTCTACCATGTTGCTGATCATTTTCTTGTACAGGTTCTCCTGCGTCAGCACTGCCGCTACCAGAGTTCCTTCCTCGATCAGGGATATGGTGCCGTGCTTAAGCTCTCCGGCTGCGTATGCCTCGGAATGAATATAGGAAATTTCCTTCAGCTTCAGGGAGCCTTCCATGGAAATGGCGTGATCCACGCCCCTGCCAATGAAGAACACATCTTTTGCAGCCAGATAACGGTTTGCAAATCTCTGAATATTTTCCTGGTTATTTAGAAGCATCTCCACCTGTGCCGGCAGCGCCTCCATATCGTTCAGCATTTCTGCCAGCCCCTCGTCGCTAAGCTCCCCTCTCACATGAGCAAATTTCATAGCCAGAAGATAAAGGGCAATCAGCTGTGCAGAATATGCCTTTGTCGTTGCCACCGCGATCTCCGGGCCTGCCCAGGTATACATGACGTTATCTGCCTCTCTGGCAATGGAGCTTCCCACTACATTGACTATGCCAAGTACTCTGGCTCCCCGCTTCTTGGATTCTCTGAGGGCCGCCAGAGTATCCGCCGTCTCGCCGGACTGGCTGATCACGATCACCAGGGTTCCGTCATCCAGGATCGGATCCCTGTAGCGGAATTCTGAAGCCAGATCCACATCCACCTGGATCCTTGCCAGACCTTCAAAAATGTATTTGCTGGTATGTCCGGCATGGGCTGCCGAACCACAGGCAACTACCATGATCTTCCGGATCTTCCGGATCTCTTCGTTGCTCATCCCAAGCTCCTCGATTACGATCTGTCCGTCCCGGATCCTCGGAGAAAAGGTATCTGTAATTGCTTTTGGCTGCTCGTACATTTCCTTTAACATGAAATGCTCATATCCGCCTTTTTCTGCCGCATTTACATCCCAGTCAATATGAACAGCTTTCTTTTCGATAGGCTCCTCGTCTACAGTAAAGAAATCCATTCCCTCTGCTGTCATGCGGACAATCTCTTCATTTTCGATGAATACCACGTCCCGGGTATATCTTAAAACTGCCGGTACATCCGACGCCAGTATACTTCCTCCGTCGGTATGTCCTACGATCAGCGGGCTGTCCTTACGGACCGCATACAATTCCTCCGGATGATCCTTGAAGATAATTCCCAGCGCATAGGATCCTTCCATCCGGTGCATGATCTTTGTCACCGCCTCCAGCGGATTCCCTTTATAGTAATAGTCCAGGAGGTGGGCGATCACCTCTGTATCCGTCTCTGATACAAACTGATATCCATGCTTTTCCAGCTTCTTTTTCAGCTTCAGATAGTTTTCAATGATCCCATTATGCACTACCACAATACTTCTGTCTTCATTTGTCTGAGGATGTGCATTAATGTCTGATGGCGACCCGTGGGTTGCCCAGCGTGTATGGCCGATCCCCAGAGTCCCCGGAAGACTTTCTCCTCCATGTGTCAGCTCGCTTAATACCTTAAGCCGTCCTTTCGATTTTACAACTTCTATTTCTTCACCGTTGTAAACTGCTATACCTGCCGAATCATATCCGCGGTATTCCAGCTTGGAAAGTCCGTCCAGAAGGATCGGCGCTGCCTGCATATTTCCGATATAACCTACAATTCCACACATAGTCTGCTGCTCCTTATGATTGTTTTCATTTGCACAAATTGCTGATTTTTTTGCACTATCAAATCATATTGTATCAGATTGCAGAGCATCTGTAAAGAAAAAGAGGATGTCACAAAGACATCCTCTCTGATGAATCGTCCCGATTCACTCTATTAATCCAGGTCAATAAAGTCTACCTTAAAGGTATCATCCGGTTCCATATGGCTTCTTTTTTTCTTGGGCTGTCTGCTGAGCAGTTCATCCAGATCGTCGATCATTTCATCTGCTTCATCCTCTTCATACTCATCAAACTCGTCCTCGTCTAAATCTTCCATCTCCATGGTACCGTAATCATCAAATTCCTCTTCTTCGTAATCCTCGAAATCGTCAAAATCGTCCTCATCAAGGTCGATCTGTGCCGTCTGCGCCGGCTTTCTTACTGCCGGACCGCCTTTCGGGCCTCCCTTGACCGCAGCAGTTTTTTTCTTTCCTTTAGAAGACTTGGATGCTTCCTCTTCATCCAGGTCAATGCCATACTCATCGTAGAGATCGTCAAGCTCCAGATCACGATGGCGCAGCTTCACCGCCGTTACGATCAGCACGATCAGAAGGATCAGGAATACTACCGCCGCAATGATCACGATGATATCCAGGAAATTGCTGATAAAATCAAGGATCCTGCCCCAAAGTCCGCCTGCGGAAGAGCCGCTTTCCTCTTCGGAAGAAGCTGCTGTATTCTCCACATACCGCTGGTAAGTCCCATCCACGGTATCATATTGATATAAGCCTTTCTGCCCGTCTGCATTCAGTGCATAGACAACATAGTAATCTGCGTTTTCTGTATTCTGCCAGGCCGGAAATTCTTTACCGTTCAGGGTCAGTGTAGTCTCCTGATACGCACTTGGAAGACTGACGCTTCCGTCATCCTGCAAAAGGACGATGTATCGATCCTGAGAAAGTTCTACCTGTTCAAAAGGTGAAAACGTTCCATTTTCACTATCATACAAAAAGAAATCTGACTCTCCGCTGTCGGCAGCTGTCAAATAAAAAGCAGTCTGTCCGCTGGCCTCCTGTGTAACAACTTCACAGGATGTTCCTTCATACTGTGTTTCGCCCTTTGTAAAACCAGTCGGGATCAGTGCCTCTGAAAAACCGCCTGTGATCGTATACTGCACCCCGTTTACTTCCACTTGCGGTCCGTTTCCCGAGGATTCCGTGGAAGACGTACCATCCTCCTCTGTAATCAGCGATGGATCGCCGGGGCCGATCGTCACCGCCGAGCTTCCATTCGTAATATCCAGGGCAACTCCAGTCGCATCTGTTCCCGAAGACTGGGACACCTGGATGTTCGTCGTTCCCTCTGCTAATGCCTGAAAGGTCAGTGTAAAAGACGCCTCTGTGGCACTCCCTCCGTTTCCGGAGATCGTAACGGTACCGTCACCGCCTGTAGCGCTGTCGCCACTGACGAACCTGAGCTTACTGGAATCATAAGTAAGCGTCGCCTCCAGCGAATCCATCAGCACCGGTGCTGTAAATTTCGCAGTCACCTCTACTTCCGCTCCCACCGTCGTTGAGGGATCTGTAAACCGAAGTTCCGCTGAAGCCGCATGTGTCACCAACGATATGCATGGGACGAACAAACACACTATCGCAAGGGCCGCAAGGGCTTTTTTAATTCTTCTCATGTGCTTTACCTCATTTTCTTATTTATAATAATTACATTTATTGCTTTTATCCCACCGGTGCAGTGCCGTCTCCTATACCGCTTCCGTCGCCTGTTCCGGTTCCGCCGCCTGTGTCTGTACCACTTCCGCTGCCTGTTCCATCTCCGCCTGTTCCGGTTCCGCCGCCTGTATCCGTACCAGTGCCGCCTCCGGTTCCGGTTCCGCCAGTCCAGTCAGTGCCGCCTCCTGTACCAGTTCCGCCGGTCCAGTCAGTTCCGCCTCCCGTACTGTTGGACCAATCTGTCGTCCCGGTACTGTTACTGGTTCCGCCGCTATAATCGTAAGTCTCTTCCTCTTCTACATAGCTATCGCTGGTTGCCCGGTCTGCTGCCCGCACACTTATACCGCTTTCAATTTCCTGGACAGTACTTGAGACTGCGTAACCGTCATTTCCAAACAAGAACTGGTGAAGCGCCTGCACACTCTGACTTAACGAAGTCGGAATAACAACACTTCCCACTTCATTTAATGTGTCTGTCGTATTATCTTCCGGAAAGCCCATCGTCTCTCCCACCTTATATTCTGTCAGATCCGCTGCGTAGGAAATCATTTCTGTCAAGGTAAAATTCGTCGAGATCTGCGGGAAGACCTGGTCAATAATCTTGTTAATGGTGCTTACGCTCATAGACTGAGCCTTCTCCCCGATCAGCTGAAGAACAGTCCTTTGCCGTTCAGCTCTGGTAAAATCACCGCCTGCGGTGTAACGGATCCTCGCATAGGATACCGCCTGCACACCATTCAAATGATAATCGCCCTCCACTTCAGGTTCGATCCGTTCATAATCCTTTCCTGTCACTTTTGAAGTCTCCACGCAGTAATTGTTCATGTGGACAACTTCTTCTTCCGTCAAATGAAGATCCAGACCATCCAGGGCATCGATCACGTCAACCAACGCGTTAAAATTAACGGTTACATATTTCTCAATATTCATGTCCAGATTCCGGTTCAACATAGAGATCGCCGCCTCAGGACCTCCGAAAGAATAAGCCGCGTTAGCTTTATTAAAGCTTCCGTCATCCAGCTCTAATAAGGTGTCCCGATACACCGAAACAAGTTTTACCTCTTTCGTCTCACGATTCAGGCTTGCAATCATAATCGTATCACTGCGGTTTCCTTTTCCCAGATCGTTTTCCCGGGAATCAAGACCGAACAAGGCAACATTCACATATCCTGTCTCATGCTCTACTTCTTCAGAAATATTCAACTTTTCTGCATCTAACTGCGTAGTTTCTATCTTACTCATTTTGCTGGCCAAAATCACAGTGCCGATCGCCAAAACAGCTAGTAAAGTAGAACTCAAGATAACAGCAATCTTTTTACCTAATGACCAGGAAGCGAAGCCTCTTTTTCTTCTTCGCCCTCTTCGATACCGGGGTTTTCTTGCCATGGTCTGTTTCCTTTCCTTTGTATAACTTTCATTTCACAAAATAATCCGTTTACCATAATACCCTATTTTCCGCGAAAATTCAACACTAAACAGCGCTAAACCGACTCTTTCTCCTGCCAATACCTCGGATTCATGCTGCATTTTTTCACAATCGCAAGGGGTAGCTTTTTATAATTTTTTCCCAACAGATATCCCAGATATTTTGCTGCCGAATCCAGAACAAACGGCACCATCATCCATGGGGTATGGTTTCTGATCAGAAAGCGAATCCCTCTCTTTACCATTTTGATCCCCTCTTGTTCTGATTTGATTCCTGCAAATACTTCCGGATGCTCCTTCTGAGACACCGCAATATCGAAATTTCTGGAAAACTGCTGCCGCCTGGTATAATTATGAGAGTGGATAACTTTTGCATCCCCCGCATAAGCCACTTTATATCCCTGCCGGATACACTTTGCCGCATACAGCATATCCTCGTTAAAAATTGTTTTTTTCTCAAACCCGCCTGTTTTTACATATATCTCTCTATTATACGCCGCGCACACATTAGAACAGAAATATGTCTTTATCCCCAGAGTGTCAAGATCTTCACTGGATTTCACTCTGCTGGCCGCAGGATAGTTGAAGCTTCGGGTATACCGTTCCAGCAGCTTGCATTCTGTTTTCGGCATCTGCCTTGCATAGGATACCGCTATATCTTCATCCGCCAGAGGCCGGATCAGATTTTCAATCAGATATTCATTCTCCGGGACTGCATCCTGAGTCATACAGACGATGATTTTACCCGTTGATTTCTGCATTGCCCGGTCTCTTGTTCCGCCATGATCATACTCCTGTGGGGAAATTTCCTCTACCACCGTATGAAAACGGAACGAGGCACCAAGAGAAAGCTTCTCCTCTTCTCTGGTATGCATGATAAATACATTCCGCACGGAAACAGTCTGTCTGTCAAGCCAATACAGCAGCTTCTCAAGTTCCTTCCCAGGACGATATACCGGTATTACCACATCAACGCTCTGGTCAATATCCATAGCCGTTATCCTCCGTACTTTCCGATCCGCTTTCCTGTGTCGTGCTATCAGATGTCACTTCCGGATAAATCCCTGTAATATACGCAATATTATCGCTGATACTGGTTAATTTTTCAGTAGGAGTATACTCTTCATCCGGAAACAAAAATTCATGAAGCTGGATCACATTATTTTCCAATCCCACAGGAACCACATAGGAACCACTGTACCCCGGAACAGACTCCGGCGTTGCCGAATCAAACGGAAAGCCCTTACTGTCGCCAAGTGTATAATCGAACACGCCAACCGCCATCTGAAGAATCTCCGATGCACTTAAACTTGTGGATACCTCTGGAAGTACTGCGTCTATGATCTCATTGATTTTTACGATTCCTGCATCCTTCGCTTTTTCTACTACCTTTTCAATCAAAAGTCTCTGCCGCTCAGTCCTGGTAAAATCGCCTCCGGCCGTATACCGGATCCGAGCATAGGATACCGCCTGCACACCATTCAGGTGATAGGTGCCTCCGACTTCGGGTTCAATCCTTTCATATGATTTTCCCGTAACTTCCGAAGTTTCCACACAATAATTATTCATATGGACAACCTCTTCATCCGTCAGTTCAATGTCAACACCATCTAATGCATCCACAACATCAGCCATCGCAAGGAAATTCACGCTGACATAGTCTTCAATGTCCAGATCCAGATTCCGGTTCAGCATATTGACTGCTTCTTCCGGCCCTCCCTGTGCATAGGCAACATTTGCTTTATCATAATGCTGTCCTTCCTGCTCCAGCATAGTGTCTCTGTAGACAGATACCAGCTTTACTTCCTTTGTTTCATTATTCAGACTTGCAACAATAATCGTATCACTCCGGACCGGCTCTCCGTTCTCAGCCGCTCCTTCCCGGCTGTCTGTTCCAAAAAGTGCAATATTGGTATATCCCTCCTGGGTCCAACCATTATTGTCTACATTCAGCGATAAATGATTCAGGCTTCCCAGTTTAAAAATCCCATACGCAACTACACTTAGAGCCGCAAGGATGATCACTTCTATCACAAGCACCAAGATCCTTCTTCGCTTTCTTTTCCGACGCTTTCTCAGTATTTCTTCTCGTTTTGCCAAATCTGCTCTTTTACTGCGCTTTTTTTTCATCTCGTCCCCTTTGTATGCTAATAGGCGTTCTTGTTAATAAAACCCTTAAAAAATGTCAGAATGATAATTTTAATATCTAATCCCAACGTCCAGTTTTCAATATAATAAAGATCATGCTCAATCCTTTTATATATCGAAGTATCTCCCCGATATCCATTAACCTGTGCCCATCCGGTCATCCCCGGGCGGACCTGATGCTTGATCATATACCGCGGGATCTCTTCTTTAAATTTTTCCACAAACTGCGGCCGTTCCGGTCTGGGCCCCACCAGACTCATACTACCTTTGAGCACATTAAAAAGCTGTGGAAGTTCATCGATACTTGTTTTCCGTATAAACTTTCCAACAGCCGTAACTCTCGGATCATTTTGCGTGGTCCATTCCCCTTTTTCTGTCTCTTCACTCTGGACTACCATAGAACGGAACTTATACATCTTAAAGGGCCGGTTATGCAGCCCCACACGTTCCTGTACAAAGATTAGCGGCCCAGGTGAAGTCGCTTTAATGATCACCGATACTGCCAGCATGACCGGAGAAAAAAGTATAATTGCAACAATCGAGCCAAAAATATCCACGATCCGCTTCATCCAGCGATTCAAAGGATCATTCAGCGGAACTCTCCTGATATTCACCACTGGAAGTCCCTGGATATCTTCCGTATAGGCTCTGCTCGGGATCACTTTATTATAGTCCGGCACGAATTTTGTATGCACACCAGACTTTTCACACATTTTCACGATCCGTTCCAATTTATGATATTCCGCAAGCCCAAGCGTAATGACAATCTCATCCAGCTTATTTTCCGGCAGGACGATTTCCAGATTGTCAATTCTTCCCAGTACTTTAACGCCCTTATACTCAGTCCCTCTCTGGACATTGTCTGCCAGAATTCCCCTCACGTTATATCCCCATTCCGGATTCTGCCGGATACGGTCAATATATTCTTCTGCAGAACGGCTGTAGCCGATCAGAAGGATATGCTTCTGATTGTATCCCTTGCTTCGCATTTTCCGAAGTCCATACCGGATAATGTTCCTCATCAGAACTTCCAGAAAAATATTCAGAACATAGAAAATGAAGATCATCAGACGGGAAAAATCCGACTGATGCCGCAGGTACAAGATCAGGATAAATGCCAAAAGGCCAATGGTATTGGCCTGAAGGATATTCCAGGCCTCCAGCCGCCTTCCCCGCATCCTCTTGGGCACATATAAATGAAACAAATAATATAAAAGCAGGTATCCCGGCACAATGAAGATCAATGCCATCATATACGCCCGGAGAGATAAAAACCAGGGATCTATTTCAAAAATCCCGCTCTTAAACCGCAGATACCATGCCAATATATATGATATGATCAGTACAATCGCATCCAGGACCACATGCAGTCTATTCAAAAAATGCTGATTTTCCCGTATCAAAATCCCATCAACTCCGAAATCTTTTTGTAATATTTTCGTAACATACTTAATTAATCATACATGGTTTTACAAAATTACGCAAGAAAAACACAACATTCTGTGGCATATTTAAGATAATAATAAGTTTTTCACTAAATAAGCCTGAAAATGTTGATCCATAGTTCTATCTGGATTTTCAGATAATTCCACACATATCCTTTTTGATATGCAATCTTTTTTTTCTTTTTCATCATTGGAATGGCATCCCGGAGACCTTTCATGTATAGGTTCCCCATTCCTTTTTTCAGAAAGAACAGATATTTCACCAAAAAGCCCACCGCCAAAAATGGCAGATTAAAAAAAATCTGCACGGTCGGCATATTTTTATAAATCATATATAGATTATTTCTGGCCGAGAGCCGGACCTTAAATTCGTTGTATCTGGAGCCGCTGGCGGCACTGCCTACATGAATGATCCTGGCCTTCGGCTCGTACACATTCCTCCAGCCAAGTATCCGCGCGCGGTATCCAATATCTACATCTTCCAGGTATGCAAAATGCTCCTCATCAAAGCATCCAATATCATCAAATGCCTTTTTCCTGTAGATAGAAGCGCCTCCGCAGGCCGCAAAACTATCTGTTTTCTTCTGATAACGAACGGCCGGCTTGTCCTTGCCACGGGCAAAGGCCCAGCCAAGTGCATTGTAATATGTGCCGGCACTGTCCAGCCTGCCATGATCCTGATACTGGATCATCTTCGATTCCACCGAAAAAATCCCGTCATCCTGCCGGATAGCAGCCAGGAGCGCATCCACTGCTCCCTTACAGACCAGCGTATCATTATTCAGCAGAAAAACAAAGGGAGTATCCGCTTCTTTAATCCCTATATTTACCGCTCTGCAGAACCCGTAATTTTTATCCAGCATAATACAGCGAACCTGCGGATACAGCTGTTTTACCTCATCAATACTTCCGTCTTCCGAAGCATTATCAACAATGATAACAGACAATTCCATCTTTGTACTCTTGAAGAGGCTATCTACACAGGCACACAGATACTTTTTCCCTTTATAGTTTGGTATCACAACCGTTACTTCACTCATTATTTATCCCCGTTTATTATTTTTCAAAGAATAATCCCATTTCGTCAATGTCAGATTGGGGTTGTACATAGGATCTCCCTTTTTCAGCAATTCCAGCCAATGGCTTCTCATGTACTCAATCTCCGACTGAAATCTGCGGACCTTCTCCTTTGTGTTTTCCGATCCTCTTGTCTTAGATTCATAGTGATACAGCTCCACATAAGGGTCAAACACCACAAGATAACCAGCCTTCCTTACCCGCAGACAAAAATCCACATCGTTAAATGCCACTTGAAGTTTTTCTTCCAGGCCGCCTGCTTCTTCGTACACGGACCGTTTTACCATCATGCAGGCCGCTGTAACTGCAGACAGATCCTGCTGTATGGAGGCTTTATGAAAATATCCTGTAAATCTGCGGGGAAGTCCCGTAAATATATTTCCGGCCACGCCGCCAATCCCTATAATAATCCCCGCATGCTGTACTGTATCGTCCGGATAATAGAGCTTTGCACCGACAATTCCCACATCTTTTCTCTGACAGTTTGAAAGCATTTCTTCGATCCAGTTTTCGGTGATGATTTCCACATCATTATTCAAAAGAATCAGAAAATCTCCCTTTGCCGCTCTGACACCAAAATTATTAATAGCCGAATAATTGAAGATCCCCTCCCAATAAACCACTTTGATCCGCTCAGATTTCAACTGCTTATAGTAATCAAACGTCGCTTCCTTTTCACTGTTATTCTCAACAATGATGATCTCATAGTTTTGGTAGGATGATTTTTCGATTGATTTCAGACATCTGTCCAGCATGTCTGCATGATCCTTATTGGGAATGATAATGGATACCAGCGGCTTTCCCTGCACTTGATACTGTACCCGGTAAAATCCCAGATCCTTTGTATGGGAAACAGTTCCCTTCTCTCCGCAGCGCTTCAAATGCTCTTCAATCGCCCGTTTTCCCGCATCAAAAGCATACATCTTGCTGGCAGGATTATCTGCCGTTGAAGCCTTATGCACCCTCCAGTGATACAAAATCCTGGGGATATGCGCAATCTTTTCTGCCCTTTCCGTACACCGCAGAATCAAATCATAATCCTGTGCCCCGTTATACTCCCCGTGGAATCCGCCCACTTGTTCCGCCAGGTCTTTCTCCGCTACAAAAAAATGGCAGATATAATTATTTGCTCTCAAGAGATCCAGATTAAAATCCGGCTTCATAAAAGGCTGAAAATGCTCGGACAAATCCGTCGTCACCTTATCCTCATCGGAATAGATTACCTGCGGACGTTCTTCTTCATTCAACACCCGCACCACCTCATATAACGCATCAGGAGTCAGCAGGTCATCATGATCCAAAAGTCCGATATAATCTCCTGACGCTATACCAAGCGCCGCGTTGGTATTCTGAGCGATTCCCTTATTTTCCGGCACATCCGTCACCCGGATCCGCCGGTCTTTGCCGGACGCTGTTTTTAGAATGTCTGCCACTTCTTGATTCGTCGGATCAGCATTTGCGATACATAGTTCCCAATTCGAATATGTCTGTTTCCGCACAGACTGGATCATTTGCTTTAAAAATGCTTCCGGAGTATTATAAACCGGAACAAGTATGCTGATCAGAGGAGAGTATGGGAACCGGGCATTCCGCTGTTTTTCCAGTTCCTCCCCTGTTGCTCTGTGATTCCGATACCACTCTTCATAATCCACATCATCTGTCTGAAAGCGTTCAGTCAAACGTATCCAAAATTCCTTCGGTCCAAAATGCTTCAGATATAAAACGCCCTTTTTGATGTTATAAGGGGACAGTTTTTTTATAAGCTTCGTCCATTTAATCTTATATGTGTCCATGATACTGTAGGATCCTCTCTTCCTGCTTTCGCCTCTTTCTGGCAATATCATACACTATTTTCCCCAAAATGGAAATATCTATCTCACGGTTCGCTTTTTTCTCCTGGTTCCGCAAATGCAAAAAAACGTTGTCCAATATAATTAAATCCCACAAAAAGCACCATACCAGCCAGCATCGAAAGATTATCCTGCACCTTCAGACTGCTTCCTTCCAGCAAAAATCGCACCGCCGGTTTTGCGATCCCGTAAGCCAGAAGGTAACATACTATAATATTCACGGTAAACTTTAACACAACACCAATGCCCTTACTCTGATTCTGAAAAGTAAAATGCTTATTCAAAAAGAAACTCAGGATACTTCCAAAAACATAATTTGCCGCTGAAGATACCCAGTAACTGCATCCCAGCAGATTATACATGGCAAACATGACCGCCGAACCAAACAGTGTATTTATAACACCAACCACGACAAATTTCAGTAATGTCCGGTCAATTAGCTTGAATACTTTCATTTTGTCTTTCCTTCTTTTATCCTATTCTCAAACATGCGAAAAACTTGGCTGCTTCTACAGCCAAGTTTTTGCGGTTTTATGTTTACTTAAAAGTGAAACGTTTCTTTTAGAGCTGCCCATTTCTGGTCTTTATCACTTAAGTTCAGCTTAGTGCCGTCCTCCAGGCAGTAGCCTTCCGCCGATGCGTTTCCCGGATACTCTCCTGTAAGCTTTGGCCATTCGATACCAATCTCCGGGTCATTCCATGCAAGGCCGCCCTCATCTCCCGGATGATAAAAGTCTGTACATTTGTAACAGAACTCCGCAATATCGCTCAGCACCAGGAATCCATGTGCAAATCCTTCCGGAATGTAAAACTGTTTCTTGTTTTCTTCTGTCAGCTCGATCCCAAACCACTTTCCATAAGTTTCACTGCCGCTTCTCAGGTCAACAGCCACATCAAAAACGGCTCCTTTGATTACCCGGACCAGCTTTCCCTGCGGAAATTCTTTCTGGAAATGCAGGCCGCGAAGTACTCCTTTGGTAGAACAGGACTGATTATCCTGTACGAAATTCATGTTAAGCCCTGCTTCTTCCATATCTTTCTGATTATAGGTTTCCATAAAATAGCCTCTGGCATCCCCGTGGACGGTAGGCTCGATCACGCACAGTCCCTCAATGCCCCCGGCATTTTTCTCTACTTTGATCTGTCCCATTGCTATCTCTCCTTAAAAATCAATTTCCTTCAGATACCGGTGAAGCGCATCCTGCCAGGTTGGCAGCGGCTGAAAGCCATTTGCTGTCAGCTTGCTCTTATCCAGACGGCTGTTAAACGGTCTTGCAGCTTTCGACACTCCATATTCTGCAGTGGTAACCGGAGTCACACTCAACCGTTCTTCACTATATTCATTATGTCCAAGCTCCACGGCCTGACGGAAGATTTCCTTCGTAAAATCATACCAGCTGATATAGCCGCCCTCATTGGTAGCATGGTAATAGCCGTATTTATCTGTCTCGATCATATCAACCAGCAGTCTTGCCAAATCGAACGTATAAGTCGGAGTCCCGATCTGATCGTTTACTACAGTCAGCTTGTCATGGGTCTTGCCTACATTCAGCATGGTCTTGATAAAGTTCTTGCCGTTTTTGCCAAATACCCAGGCAATCCGGACGATAAAATATTTCTCCAGCGTCTCAGAGACTGCCAGTTCTCCCTCCAGCTTGGTCTGTCCGTAAACATTTAGCGGTTTATAATCCTTGCAGTCCGGATCCCAGGGCGTCTCCCCCTGGCCATCAAATACATAGTCCGTACTGATATAAACCATCTTGCAGTTCAGTTCCTTGCAGACATTTGCGATATACCGGGTACCATCTGCATTGATGGCGCGCACTTTGGAAATTTTGTCTTCATCCTCTGCCAAGTCTACCGCTGTCCAGGCCGCACAGTGAACCACAACGCCAGGATTCACTTCTCTAATTTTCTCATTTACAGCTGCCTCATCTGTAATATCCAGCTGAATATAAGGCATAGAAGTTACAGCAGTTCCATCTGCCACACCGCTGTATTCTGGTGCGATATCGCTTCCGATCCCTTCAAGCCCACGTCCTGCCAGTTCATTCATTACATCGTGGCCTAACTGTCCGGCCACGCCTGTTACTAATACTTTCATCCGCTTTTCGCTCCTTTACTGATTCGTCTTTTTCTTAGCGGTTCCCATACATTTTTTCATAGTAGTTCTGATACTCTCCGGAAATGATGGTCTCCCACCACTCCTTGTTATCCAGATACCACTTGATCGTCTTCTTAATTCCATCGGCGAACTTCGTCTCCGGCAGCCATCCCAGCTCATTGTGAATCTTGGTCGGATCAATCGCATAACGCATGTCATGTCCTTTACGGTCCGTCACATAAGTGATCAGACTCTCCGGCTTACCAAGCTCTTTACAGATGATCTTTACAATATCAATATTTTTCATCTCATTGTGTCCGCCAATGTTGTAAACCTCTCCCACACGTCCTTTGTGGATGATTAGGTCAATCGCTTTACAATGATCCTCTACATACAGCCAGTCACGTACATTCTCGCCTTTTCCGTATACCGGCAGCGGCTTGTCATTCAATGCATTGGCGATCATCAGCGGGATCAGCTTCTCCGGGAAATGATATGGCCCGTAGTTATTAGAACAACGGCTGATGGTCACCGGCAGACCATAGGTTCTGTGATAAGCCAGCACTAAAAGGTCTGCTGCTGCCTTTGATGAACTATATGGACTGCTGGTATGAATCGGCGTCTCCTCTGTAAAGAACAGATCCGGACGATCCAGCGGGAGATCTCCGTATACTTCATCGGTGGATACCTGATGATATCTCTGAATACCGTATTTTCTGCAGGCGTCCATCAGGACTGCCGTTCCTTTAATATTTGTATCCAGGAAAACTTCCGGGTTTTCAATGGAACGATCCACATGGCTCTCTGCCGCAAAGTTCACCACCATATCCGGGTGTTCTTCTTCAAACAATTTATAAACCGCTTCTCTGTCCGTGATGCTTTCCTTTACAAAACGGAAATTCGGATTGTCCATCACCGGCGCCAGTGTAGACAGATTTCCCGCATAAGTCAGGCAGTCCAGGCACACGATCCGGTAATCCGGGTACTTATCTAACATGTGAAATACAAAGTTACTTCCAATAAATCCGGCTCCGCCGGTTACAATGATTGTCATAGCTTATTTCTCCCTTTTTCTTTGATATTATCAATACGGATTGCTCCGTATTTCATACTCTCGCAATCCTAAAAACATTCGGAATCCGACCTCTCGGTCTACTTCCTCATGTTTTTTCGGTCCCCAAGAACATGCTGGTTCATACAAGCATGAACCACATATTCTTTGGTCCCTATATTAATACAGGTTTTCCTGATATTTTCCATCTACTACGTCTTTCAGATACTGACCATATTGATTCTTCTTCAGCACCTCGTAGACTTCCATAATCGCATCCTTACTGATCCATCCGTTCAGGTATGCGATCTCTTCCAGGCATGCGATCTTACGATGCTGGTGGGTCTCCATGGTCTTTACAAAGTTTGTGGCATCCACCAGACTCTCATGGGTCCCTGTATCCAACCATGTAAAGCCCTGTCCCAGAAGCTCTACATTCAGGCGACCTTTGTCCAGATAAATCCGATTCAGATCTGTGATCTCCAGCTCTCCACGTTTTCCTGGCTTCAGACCTTTGGCATACTCTACCACATCATTATCGTAGAAATAAAGTCCCGTGACACAGTAGTTGCTCTTTGGATGCTCCGGTTTTTCCTCGATGGAAACAGCCTTGCCGTTATGGTCAAATTCCACAATACCAAAACGCTCCGGATCGTCCACATAATAACCGAATACAGTGGCGCCTTTTCCTTCCTCTGCATTCTTTACCGCCGCTTTCAGACGTTTCTTCAAACCGTGGCCAGCAAAGATGTTGTCGCCAAGCACCATAGCCACACAGTCATCTCCGATAAACTCTTCTCCGATAATAAATGCCTGTGCCAGTCCGTCCGGGCTTGGCTGTACCGCATAAGAAAGATCCACGCCAAACTGATGGCCGTCTCCCAAAAGCTCCTGGAATCTCGGTGTATCCTGAGGTGTAGAAATGATGAGGATGTCGCGGATCCCCGCGTTCATCAATACTGACATGGGATAATAGATCATCGGCTTGTCATAGATCGGTAATAATTGTTTGGATGTTACCATGGTCAGAGGATACAGACGCGTGCCGGATCCTCCTGCTAAGATAATGCCTTTCATAGATAGAAAGCCTCCTTTGTATGTTCTCTTCTTAGTATGTACCAATTCCGTCTCGTTTTATCAGTCTGGGGATATTATAAAAGGTGACCTTGGGTCACCTTCAAGTCTTTTTAACAATTTGTAACATTTTCAGCAGATTGCACAAAATCACTTCCAATCAAATTTTTCTTTCCGCAGAATGCAAACCCATATTTTCGAATCTGCTCTTCACCAATGCCTCGGCTGATCAGTGAAGCTGCATACTGCTTTTCCTCTATCTGTCGAAGAGCAGCCTTCACCGTATCCTTTAAATCCTTCTCTTCCTCCGGATCCTGCACTTTAAATTCCAGCACAAAGGCTTTTCCCTTCTTGTCCTTTGGCTCGATCAAAACGTCATACCGGCCAAATCCACTCTCCCGATTAGACGTAATCTTGTAGCGATCCTCCAGATCCACGATCAGCCCCAGCACGAACCCATGGTAAAAGCGTTCGGGTTCTGTCGCCTCTGTGGGCCTTTTGCCTGTATCGAAAAAACTGAATACAGAAGCTGATATCCGGTTCAGATAGACATTCATCGCCTTCAGATCATCCTGGAGAAGGGCTTTCACAAAATCATTATAGCTGGAAGCTGCCGGTGCGAACCATGACCGGATCAGTCCTTTCAACATGATCAGCACTTCAAAATTTGTGGCGCTCAGTTCATACCTTTTTGCCCAGTCGCCATTTGACTCATCTATCCAGCATCTATCTACTCTTAAATAACCACTTGCAAGCATCAGGCTCCAGACCGCATTTTCATCCAGATCCAGCTGATCATAAACGATCTGTTCCTCAATCGTCGTGCAGATGCTTTCCCGGCGGATCAGTTTTTCCATCGATTCTTTCACCGGCCGCGTCCCTTCCTGCATCAGTTTCCCGATCAGGTGATTGCTGCTGGTATTTACCCAATAAGGAGCCGCTTCTTTTTTATCCAGAAAGTTTAAAATAGACCAGGGATTATAGATATCCTTCTGCTGCCCAAAGCAAAAGACGTCATACCATCTGCGCACCTCTTCCATGCGGTCTGCCAATCCATATTCCTCAAGGGCATCCCGCACTTCCCGTTCCGTAAACCCAAAACAGTCCGCATACTGATCAGAGGTGGTTGTAACCACTTTTAAGTGGTTCAGATCTGAAAAGATTGATTCCTTGCTAACCCTGGTAATGCCTGTCATCAATCCTCTTTCCAGATAGGGATTATCCTTTAGGGACGCATTCAAAAGATTCCGCACAAAATCAGACAGTTCCTGCCAGTATCCCTTTACATAAGCCTCCTGCATGAGTGTATCGTATTCATCCAGAAGGATGATTACTTTCTTTCCATAGTACCGCTGAAGATACGAGGATAGTTTCTTAATTGCAAGAGACGCCTCATACTCCGGCATCCTGGGAGACACAAGCTCAAACTCCTCTTTCTCCTGTCTGCTTAACCAGTCCCCTTCCAGCAAAAACCGGTAATTCTGATAAAGCATCTGAATCGTGGCGCAGATCTTTTTGCGCGCCTCTTCATAGCTCTTTTCTTTAATTGAAGAAAAGGACAGGGAAATCACAGGATAAGTCCCTTTCAGCTGTCTGTATGTTTCTTCTTTCCAGATATCCAGATCCCTAAAGCAGTCATCTCCCACATAGGAAACCGAAAAGAACTGCTCTACCATACTCATTGTCAGAGTCTTGCCAAAACGTCTGGGTCTGGTGATCAGCGTCACTTCATCCTTGGACTCCCACCATTCCCTGATAAATCTGGTTTTATCCACATAGAAAACATTTTCTTTCTGAATTTTTGAAAAATCCTGTAACCCAATCCCTGTAACCCGTGCCATAATCCCAGTCTCTCCTTTTTCTCAAAGCGAACGGCGGATCCTGCCGTCTTCCTGTGATAGTGTTATCTTATGGTTCCTCCATATAAGTATTTTTCTCAAACTGTGCTAATAAACTACGAGATTTTAATCTTATCAGCCTCATTTTTAATATCTTTATATTGATTTTCCGGCTGCATGATCCAAAGTTTAGAGAAATCGAACTGACACTCTTTTAAACGGGAAGAAAGATTCTTAATATGTATTAGGTCATGCTTATAATCCTTTTGGGATCTACTTTTTGTAAGCTCCAAAATATTCTTAATTCTACAGCTTCTAACTAATTCCTCTTCAAGATTCATAACCTGCGTAATACAGATTATATCCTTTATCTGACTTTTCTGCCGCTTCAAGAACTCAATATTCTCCATTAAAATATCAACATTACCGGCATCTATATCAAATACCATAATTACCGTTGTTGGATACTTTAATGCCATAAGCCGATTTTTCGTAAGCTTATCCTGAACCACATTAAATTTCTCCACTTTTCCAGGCAGAATTAAGCGCATGTCTGTCTTCAATGTATCTAGAATCCTTTTCTCATCCGCACCTTCTACAAAATAATGGCAGTATCCCTTCATCTTTCTCCTTTTACAATAATAATTTCATCTAATTATGCATATCTGCAATTTCGTAAATCAACTCTAGATTTGGCGCTACAGAAAACAAATCATTCTCAACAGCATTCCTTACCGAATCTGTACTTCTTTTCAAATATTGTGAGGCACTTATGCACTGAATTGGATGTTCTTCATCATTTACATCCTTTTTCAAAAAAACATAAGTGTGTTTCGGCAAATGCATATCTAAAATATCCATATTATGAGTAGTAAAAAACAGCTGCTCGTTTTCTTTTATCGCATCAATCATTATACTTAAAAATGCTTTTTCCATATCGCTGTGAATATAAGAGAATTTTTCGTCGCAGTAGTAAAATCCACATTCGCCCTCCTGCATCGCTGCGATCATTCCTGCAATATCTATCCCTGCTCTTGTTCCACTTGATAAGATATCATTATGAATAACCTTTCCATCCTGCATTACAAGATTATGTTCTTTACTCCTGATCACAAAAGTATTTTCTACTCCATCCAGCTTATCCACCTTTTCTATGGAGGGATCCAACGCTCTTAACGTATGATCCAAAATCTGAGGGTATAAGGGATTCCTGGGGCACCGGAGAACCCCTTGTTCAATCTCTAACGGATAAGAAAACATCCATCCCAGTCCATCGATCTTTTCCAATTCCTCTCCATAATCTTTCTGGTAAATACAGGGGATATTTTCAATTTTTTTTACGCACAACTCATAACTATCTGCTTTATTTATTTTCACAGATCGCGTACATACTTCCAGAACCGGCGTATCTTCAGGCTGCTCTACTGGATGGGCTATCACATTTAATCGATACAACTGATATGACTCTGTAACAAAATCCATGGAAAACTCTGCCTGTCTGCCAGAATCTTCTATAACTTCTGTAATCCTGGATGCCTCTTTTTTATCAATGAAATTAAAAATACGCATCAGCATTTTCCCTATTGATGTTTTTCCCGTCGCATTTGCTCCCATCAAAATATTTACTTTTTTATAGCGAAAATTCTTTCTTCCTGTCAGAAATTCATTTTCAATCGAAGAATCAACAATTTTCTTTGGATAGGACATATTCAACTTAAAGTTACGAAAAGCGAAGAAATTATCCAATTCTAAATTCATGATTATCATATTCTTTTCTCCTTTTCCGTATTTCTTCGTGTTTCCCGAAATAATACCTGTTTTCATAATACACCTTGTCCAACATTTTTTCAATTCCTTTTTAGCATCTATCATATCTTATGTTGAACAAAATTATTCTATGTCCCTGTTTTTAACAATAACCTATGAATACCCCCGCATCCTTCGTGATCCACAGCCCTCCATCCGTCCGCTTCTTCACATAGGCAAAGAACTCCCGGTACCGCTCCGGGATATACTGCCCCTGGTTGCCGTGACAGGACAGGATGTAGGAAATCAAAGGCTCCGGATCCGGTACGATCAGAGAGTCTTCATAAGCCCGCCATTCCACATCCTTAAAACAAGGCTTCAGAATATCCCTGCCATTCTCCCGGCCAAACCGCTCGAAAAGCTTATCCGCTGACAGCACGATATGTTCATCAAAGTCCTGCACCAGTTCGCTGACTTCCTTCATATGATCGTTCCCGTAGGTGCTGCAGACCAGCTTCCCGCCCGGCTTTAACACTCTTCGGATCTCCTGTACCGCTTTTCCTGGATCCTCACAGTAAAAAAGTACATGACCGGCAATCACCAGATCAAAACTTTCCTCCGGACAGGGGATCTGCTGACAATCCATCACCTGGAAGTCAAACCTTTTATCCCCCGTCCCAAGGGCACGTCTGGCATCCCTCAGCATGCCTTCCGAAATGTCCGAGAGCAGAATCTCTACCTCTTCCGGTATGTTCTCCCGATTCTGAAGCCAGAGCGTCCCGTCTCCACACCCCACTTCCAGGATCCGCATGCCTGGCCGGATCTCGCACTGCTCATATACCCAGGGAAACCACCCTTTCGGATTCTGGGCATAATGGCTGTGCAGACTGATCCGGGAGGAAATGTTGGAAGCATTCTGATACTGATTTTTCAGGCTCTGCTCCATACCGGTCAGATGGATCAGATTCAGCATCCGGCTCCAGTCAATGGTATGCTCCTCCTGGATAGCATCCGCCGTATCCTTAATGGCCTGCTCCACCAGCTGCATCTGCTCGATCCGGTCCTGCACCAGCTTGCGCTGAATTTTTAAGGAATTCAGCATAAAATGATAATCCGAATCCGCCACCGTCATCTCCCGGATATCATCCAGAGAGAATCCCAGATACTTCAAGAGAAGGATCTGCTGCAGTCTTGCAAAATCCTCATCCGTATAGAAACGAGCCCCCGCTTCTGTCACAAGCGAGGGCTTTAAGATATTCTGTTTGTCATAGTAACGTATCGTCCGGAGCGTCACGCCCGCCATGCGGGCGAACTCGCCGGAAGAATAATAACCTGGTTTTTTCATAGCTTTCCATTATCTCAATTCGATTATTTAACAACCTGCTTTGTCTCATATTCCTGTTTTAGTTCTTCCGCCAGATACTCATCACTCATACAATGCATATCAGAAACCCCGTCCCGCATCAACTGATAGACTTCGGAATGATAGAAGAATTCCAGTGCATCATCCAGCGAGATATTCATTCTCCCGGCAAAACACTCAATGACACGGCTATACTTTTTTTGAAGTAAAATCGGATTCGCATTCATACCCTTTCACTCCCCTCAAAACGCAAACAACTCAGAGCTTTTTCTGTACGAAAGCAAAACTGCAAGTTCGGTTTTTCATAGCGCAGACGGTTAAGAGCTTCCGTCTTATCAATCAGACCGTCAAAAAATAACTCTACGGTATTGAACACCTTATCATTTGCCACGCCTCCGATTACAAGATCATAACCGGTAGTATCTTTCTCCCTACGACAGTTCAGGATAAAATCCAGCCACTCTTCAGAATAGGAGTCAAATTCCAGCACTTTCAGATTCTCTTCACAGCTTTCATCAAATGCATAACGAGAAATAATCCCTTCTTTACCGCGGCGTCTAAACTTACCACACCACTTTGCAGCCTGCTCATACAGAGGTGTAACATAAAATCCGCGACCAAAGTCTACGTTGGTACGGGAATGAACCAGATCCGGCTCTGCAATTTCCATGTAAGAACCATGATACAGAATCATACATGCACCCCTCTCTCTTTCATTACATCAAGAATATCTCTCACAATGTACTCCCTGCTCTGAGTATGAAGGATATCGTATTCCGGAATGATATAGCCATTCAGGATATTGCTTTCTCCGGTAAACGCCTGATATACCCGTTCCGCATTTACGCCAAGTTCTTTTGCAACATTTTCAATACAAAATACAGCGAATTCCAATTCTCTGGAGTTTTTGATTGTTCTTTCCGGCATTTCGAATCATTCCTTCCATATCATTCAATCATACTATAAATATTCCTCTTTCAGTTCATCAATCAGTTCAAATGGAAAAGTTTCCGCACAGCCATCCGGAATTTCTTCTAATTTCTTGACAAACTCACGAATGACATCAACTGCTTCTTTGCTGTGCCGCCTGCCTTCGGGCATATGCCTGACATACCAAATCTGATCATAGATCTCTACTTGTGAAAGAAGTCTTTGCACATCAATACTAAAGTCTATCTCGTTTTTCTCATTCGCCTCTTTGTACCGCGCAATGATCCAATCCAGCCTGCGAATAATTGCTTCTTTGTTAATATCCAATGGAATATACACCCGTATATTATCCTCTGCATCTTCCGGTTCTTTATGTCCCCATGCCTGCTCGTAATTAGAGTCATCAATCAGCCATGGCTCATTGATGAACATCGGAGCTTTCTCTTTCGGAATTGGATATACATCTAAATCATGGTGCTCCAGCCTCATCTTTCTATCATCTCCTTTGCAAATGAATAAAGTTATCGAAGTTACCTATAGCTGCTTCTCCTATAATGGCTCAGTTCTTTAGTGTTTCATTCGATCCAACACCTTTCTTAGCGGCTTTGTCGTTTTCCATATGGTAGAATTCGTCACTACTGAGTAGGCTTCTTCCATTATATCTGCCTTGTTCTTAAGCTGTGCATTCTGTTCCACAAGATTCCGTATCTCTTGCTGCATCTGGACATTTTTCTTTTCTTCCTCATATAAACGTCCCATTATGTCTCGTACCCATTCATTATGAACTGGTTTGATGTCTATATGAAGAGCTTGTAACAGCCACTCTTTAAAGAAACCTGCGTCTCTCTGTATCTGCTGATTCGCATATTCAAAATCAGTGCAAAATAAACTTCTTTCTGCTAAAATCTCGTTATAGTTATCCTCCGTCACCACAATTGGATTTATCTTATAATGTCTAAATACATTTTCCAATCTTGGATACAGTTCGGTATTTTTCAGCAGGTAAAGAAACGGTTTGTTAAATATAATAGAAAAGCATACTGCATGGAAACTGTCTGTCACCACAAATTCTGCATTTGCAACATAATTCAGCCACTCTTCCACCGTATAATTCTTTCCAAACTCTAAACCAAGCGGCGCTATCTCCGTCTTCGTCTCCATGATATCCATGACATCCTGAATCCAAGGAACTTTGGTATCTGCATGTCCTCCGGCCAAAACATAATAAGTAAAATACTTATTAACACAAAGACGATTTTCCCCTGCCAACTTCATCCATTCATCTGCTTTCAAGGCAAATACCGGATCACCGATTACTTCTGCATCTATACCAAAACGATCACTCAAAAGAGTTTTTCCAGTCTCTTCTCTGACTGATACAGCATGAAAATCTTTAACTAATTCTGCAAACTTATCCGTTTCATACTTTGGTGCATTCCAGGAATCACCTCCGAAGCTGACGGCACATGCAATTCTTCGTTTGTTCGGTTTTGTGAAGTCAAGCTGGAAAATGTTCCCGCCATGCTCCTGATAAATGTTATAATTCCACACTTGGTCTGATCCCACAATAAATGTTTCTGCACAGTCATTAAGTGTCACTAAATCATCAAAAGTATAACATTCTTTTGTTTTTTCCATATGCTGTTCAGCAAACAGCCACGCAAAACTGCCTTCATAAAGAGACCGAAATCGCTCTGGAATATAATTCATCAGGCTGACGTCAATATTTTCTTTCTCCAATACCCGGTAAAGTGCATAACAAGTCAACATTGCCACGTAATTTTTCGCATACCAGTAATTCATAAGTATGACATCACACTTACCACGCAAAATTTTATCTGTACTTTTACACACAGAAAAGCGCTTATTATATTCAAAAAATTTATTCCTGTGAGGATGCGGAATAGAAGGTGAAATGATATTAGGATTCTTTTTTATCGCATCCGCAACTCTCTCTTCTTTCAAAACTAAAAATTCTCTTTTACACTTCTGCAGTAACTTCTGCCCTTTTTCTGAATTCACCAAAAGCACAGAAGTCCCTTTATTATCATCTAACCCCGGATCACAGTCCTCGATTCCCCAAAAGTCTCCAATCGTAATATCGCCCTGCCTTGGAAGTTTTTGAAACTGGCATTCCGCACAGCAATTACGATTGATTACATCATTTAAAAATGCACTGGTATATTCATTCTCTGCCAATGACTGCCGGATGCTTTCTTGTTCACCATCAATATAAATATGTGTGTTTCTCCAACCTTCCAACTCTTTATTTCTAAACTGAATATCTTGAATCCGATCAACATCTGTCGTTTCATTCAGATATTTTCGAAACACTCCCGGCGAAGAAACACCATGGCAAAGTATATCTATGCAAAAAAGATTCTCATACTCTTTTCCTAAATATGCTTTTAATCCAGCCACCTGACAAGAAACGCCTGTAAACAGCACTGGTTTTCCTTGATTCAAAAGTTGCTTAATCTCGGAAAAAACCTGCCCTGTATCACTTTGCACATACTTGGATCCCCTCATTCTATATACATCTTCAGGATTATCTGAAACGATATGGCAGGCTTTAAAATTATCGTCAAAAACGACACCGCTTACATATCCGCCTCTGCTAAGAACAGAGTCTGCAAAAACAGTGAACACCCCGCCTGATGAACTCCTGTCCATTCGAATTTCATCATTCGTATAAGCTGCATAGCATTTTGGCTCGGGTAGGTTCTGATATACTGGATTTACAACCGGACAGACATCCACACACTTTCCACATTGAATACATTTATCATAATCAACCCACGGATATAGGAAACCTTCACTATTTTCTTTCTGAGATATGGCAGAAACCGGGCAAATCTGTCTACAGGCACCACAATCTGTACATCTGCCAAATTGATGCACATCTTTTTTATTACTATACTTTTCAACCAGTGTAAGTAATTCTTCTTTATACTCCTTATAATTCACATATTTCTCATATTGCTTTCTGGCTTCAATTCCATAACTGCTCAGATCATATTCAAAACTTCCAATGCTTTCCAATATACCGGACAGTTCATCAATATGATCAATATCAAATATCCATCCGCACCTATCTGTTAATAAATATTTTGCTCCTACCTGATTGGAAATAATCACAGGTTTTCCGGCTGCAAACGCTTCCAGAACAACAAGCGAGCAAGATTCATCCCTGGAAGGCACAACAAAGACATCTGTCTCCTGAAACAGGCGCTTCTTTTCCTCTCCGGACACTAATCCCCAGTACTGAATATTATCCTCTTTATAACGAGAAATAATTGTATCATAAAATCTCTGATCCAGAATATTACCCGCATAATTAATATGCACATGTTTCCTATCTGACAGTCTGTGATTCGCCTCAAGCATTATGTCTAAGCCTTTGCGAGGATCAATGCTCCCAAGATAAGTAAACCGTACTTTTTCTCCTTCTTTTCGTACTGTGCCATTCAGAAAATCAGCTTTGTCCTCCAGATCGATATAGTTATGCAAGACCGCTATATTTTTAATGCCATATTCATTTTCAAGCCAATCTCTTACATATTCACTGACCACAACAATGTTTGTTTTTCCCTTTAGCAAAAAGTCAAGGTCTTTGATATTTTTGGCGAAAAAGTTCTGAATTGTTTTTCCTTCGTGGATATACCACATAATAGGTACAGTATTATTATATCTGGCAATCAACTGATATGTTATGACTGTGTTTGCAATAATAAGATCAAATTGCTTAATATATTCATCAAATTCATTCGAGAACAAATTGCTTGTTTCTATAATCTTAACTGGAATCCCTAATTTATTTAATTCATTCCTATAAACACCATCTGACAGGGATATAGCTTCTACTGCTTTTTCAGAATCAACTAAAATCTTTGCTGTCTTTACAAGCATAGTTGGAGCTCCTTCTATATTTAAATTATGAAAAACAAGTAAACATTTATTCATATTGACAATCCCCCCTGTCCATTCAATCCTATTTCACAATACTATAATTCAATCTTATTCCTTTACTCTCGGCACCACGCTTAATCTGAAATCACATTCCTCTAAGGTTAAATTCGGATTATAAAAAGGATCTCCTTTTTCTAAAAAGTCATCCCATTTTTCGTGGAAAAGTGCTATCTCCGAATTAAATCTTTTAACCTTTTCCTCTGAGTCTTCATACCCTCTTGATTTAGATTCATAGTGGGTCAATTCTGCATACGGATTATAAACGATCAGATATCCTGCTTTTCTAATTTTCATGCAAAGGTCCACATCATTAAATGCCACTGCATATCCGTCATCAAACCCTCCGACCTCTTCAAATACGCTTCTCTTTACCATCATACAGGCAGCTGTAACAGCACTGTAGTCCTGGGCCGTTTGAATCCTTCCAAAATATCCAAGCGCATCATGCTCAAAACCAACAAACGCATGTCCTGCAACACCTCCCAGCCCTACAATTACACCTGCATGTTGTATTGTTCCGTCCTCATAATATAATCTTGCACCTACGGCTCCAACCTCTGGCCGCATACAATACGAAAGCAACTCTTCAATACAATCATCATTCATTATTTCCGTGTCATTATTTAAAAACAACAAATAATCGCCCTTGGAATTTTCCACACCGTACATATTAATCAAAGGATAATTAAAGCCCTTTCCATCCCAATATACAACACAAGCCTTTTCATTGCTTTCTTCTAAGTCTTTATAATATGCAAAGGTTTCTTCTTCCTGGCTATTATTTTCCACTATAATATATTCAATATTTTCATAAGTGTTTTTTCCTTCTAATGATTTAATACACTTATCAAGATCTTTTATATGATCCTTATTTGGAATAATGACTGAAACCAAAGGTTTCTCAAGCAACTGATATTTCGTCCGGTATAATCCTTTATGTTTTGTTTCCTGCACTGTTGCCTGTATTCCCAAACGCTCATAATGCGCCTGAATAGCTCTTGCGCCCGCTTCAAATGCATACTTCTTACTTTCTGGATTTTCCGCAGTGGAACTGCTATGTGATCTCCAGTGATACAATATCTTTGGAATATGCAGTATTTGATTTGTTCGCTCCACACAGCGAAGAACAAAGTCGTAATCCTGAGCTCCATTAAATTTAGGGTTTAGCTTTCCAACTTTTTCATATAACTCTCTTTTAACAAGACAAAAATGACAAATATAATTCACACTGCGTAACATGTCTATGTTGAAATCAGGTTTAAAATGCGGCATGAAATGTTTTTTCCCTTCCATGTCAACTTTGTCTTCATCTGTATAAATCATGTCTGCATCTCTGTGTCTATTAATTGCAGAAACACATTCAAATAAGGTCTGCGGCGGAATCAGATCATCATGATCCATAAATGCAATATAGTCTCCTGTAGTTAAATTTAAAGCTGCATTAGTATTTTCAGAAATATCCAATGAATCTTTATGATATACAACTTTTATGCGAGAATCCTTTCTCTCATATTTTTTTAACATTTCTTTTATTGGAGATTTTTTTCCACTTCCATCCGAAAGGCACAATTCCCAGTTTTGATATGACTGTTTCCGAACGGAACGAATCATTTCAGCCAGGTATTTTTCTGGCGTCTTATATAACGGGACAACAATCGAAATCTTAGGCATATATTCAAAAGTCGTATTTTTCTGTTTCCGTAAATTCCCAGAAGATGGCTGATTTCTCTTAAACCACTCCTCATAAGTAATTTCTTTCCTAGAAGTCAGCTTGTCAACTGCTCGCTTTAATGTTGCCTGTATCCCATATCTTTGATAATACGTCTTTGATTTTCTCAGATAATGTTCTGCCTTCTGTTTCGCCTTCTCTATACCAGACGGGAGAAGCACCAATGTATAGTCCGCTTTTTTATCCTTTGAGCGAAATATTATACTAACACTTTTCGGAACGGTACCTTTGTATTTTGCATAGAACCCTTTAATCTCATTTTCTTCATTTTCAGGGTATACTTTGCAGACATCAGAACGAGATTTCGTTTTCATAATAACGTCTAATCTCTTACCATTTGGATCATAAAATTCCACCTTGGCAGTCCCATCGTCAATATACCATCCACTAACACTAAAACCATCTTCCTCTACTGTTCCTTTGTCAACATATTTAGGAAGTCTGCTTTCATACTTTTTCAATTTTTTAGTTGCCACATCTAAAACAATCTTTTTCTTTTCAGATTTGTTTTCCTCATATTGAAAAATCTGCAGACGATTAGCCTTTTCCCAATTTTCAGGAAGATCAATCCATAAAAAATATTGTTTTGATATCAGTATTCCATCCTCATTTTGTATCGGACTAGAAACAAGATCTTTTTCTTCTATTTTATACGTCAGTTCTTGTCCATCCAGTGCAGGAATCAGGAACTGATCACCTATCAGATTTCTATTGAAATTTCCGACGACTACGATTTTCCTCTTATCTTTTGTATGAAATCTACAAATAGAAACATAAAAAATATTCTCCACCCTATTGCCTCCTACAAACTTCTATTTTCCAAACAATTTATTCAGAAAAACTAAAAATCCAGCTATATATGCAATCATTAATAGTAACACTACATATGTTTCCACATCAAATCTGTCAGTTATTGATTTTAAAATCAATGTACCCTGTGTCTCATTTTCGTTAATAACAAGTTTTGTTCCGTCTTCTGTATTATTTTGGAACGAAAAACTTACTCCACGCCCAGATACTACATCCGCATTCATGTTTTGAAAAGTAACTGTATAGCTTTTCCCGTTGGTATTTTCTACTGTATTAAATGAAAACTCATTAAATTTTCCATTTTTAATTTTTTCAGCATCCACTTCTGATTCAGCAACTAATGCATTTGTCTCATTATCATACAACTCCATTTTTACAGATATTCCTGTGGTATCACCGTTTAGCTGGCATTTTACAGAAATACCGTCTAAGGAATCTTCTGTACAGACAAAACTCTGCTCTATGATTCCCTCTACTACTCCTGTATTCTGATATTCGCTGCTGTCAATAGATTTATCATATATCATATTTGCCTTTGCAATATGTGCATAGACAAAAGCCAATACCAAAATCAAACATATTCCTATTACCCACTTAATTTTCTTCATATTATGCTCTATCCTCACTACTGCATTTTGCTATATTCATCACAGATTGTTTCAGTATCTCCGAAAGCCTTCATATGACCGTGATCTAACCAGATAATTTTATTGCAAATAGACTTCACCTGGGAAATACTGTGAGAAACAAATAATATGGTTGTCCCTTTTTTCTTCATATTATGAATTCGGTTCTCACATTTCTGCTGGAATCGAAAATCTCCAACCGACAGCACCTCATCAACAATTAAAATATCCGGAATTCCTATTGTTGCAATAGCAAAGGCTAATCGTGAAATCATTCCAGAAGAAAAATTCTTTACCGGCACATCCATAAACTCTCCTAATTCCGAAAACTCAACAATGTCCTGATAATTTTCCTCCATGACACTTCTTGGATATCCCAACAAGGCTCCGTTTAAAAAAACATTTTCTCTGGCAGTTAACTCAAAGTCAAATCCTGCACCTAATTCAATCAGAGGTGCAACCCTTCCCTGCACAGTCACATGACCTTCCGTTGGCTTCAGAACCCCGGCAATCGTCTTTAACATTGTACTTTTCCCACTGCCGTTCAAGCCAATTAACCCAAGGGCATCTCCTCTTTCCACATTAAAAGATATGTCTTTCAACGCCCAAAATTCATTATAAGATATCTGCTTCTTTAAACTTCGTATCACATATTCTTTAAATCCATTATATTGTTCTGTTGCCAAATTAAAACGCATTGACACATGTTCGACTCTAATTACAATTTCCTTCTTTTCCATAATGTCTTGTCTCCTAAAGATTCAAAATAAATTGATCTTGATTTTTATAAAAAATATACAATCCAATGATTAAAAAAGACATTGTCTCTACTACTGCCAGGACAAATGACATTGGAGAAAATAACGTATTATAAATCATTACATCCCGGAACATCAACAGTATATTTGTCAATGGGTTTAACATCACAACCTGATATAGCCATTCCGGCAAAATTGACATTGGATAAATAACCGGCGTGAGATACATCAATGCTGTGGTAAATACCGAATATAAATGTTCAACATCACGAAACTTAACTGTAACTGATGCCAAAATTAATCCTATTCCCAACGACAGCAACACCAACAACACTAATGGAATAACCGACAATACAACCGTCCAGTGAAGTTCTGCTCGCATTGCAATCATCACCAACATCAATGCTGTAACTGACGCCAGAAGATTAATGAAACTTGAGAATACACGGGATAGTACAAACATATATTTGGGAACATAAACTTTCTTAATCAGTGCTGCATTCCCGATTACAGATGTCATTGAACTAGTAGTAGCATCATTATAAAAATTAAATACAATCTGTCCGCTTAACAAATATAACGGAAAATTTTCAATATCAAACCTAAACAAATTTGAAAAAACAATTGCCAGTACTATCATCATCAGCAAAGGATTTAGAAGAGTCCACAATACACCAAGAATAGATTTCCGATATTTAATTTTAATGTCTCTTGATACAAGCTCATCTAGCAAAGGCTTATATTTTATAAAGTTTTGTATATAAATTGACATAAAGACCTCCAGTGTCGTAATTACGAATTAAGTATAGCATTTCTAGACCTGCACCACAATCTTTTTACGCTATCTATACCAGATAAAATAAGATCCTTTTACCGTTATATCATACAAAGTATACTCTTCTTCTTCCAACCAATCAGCACATTGCGCATTTTGGACAACAATACAATTTGCATCCAAATCTTCTATTTCTTCAAAAAATTCTCTGGCAGATTCATCCGACGGAGCCGCTGCAAAAGAGTCATACTTTTGTTGTGTATATTCTTCCAGAATTGACCCATCATTTGCGGGATATCTTTCCGCTGCTGAAAGGGAAATGATGTCAGGAGCATATATCCGCATCATAATTGCCGGTGTGTGAAGTGCGCCATCCATCAAGACCATTTTAGGCATTATAAGGCGAATTTGCTCATCACTTTCTTGAGATAACCGATTTATCTTTTCACCCAATTCTATTGTTGAATCCGGCATAAAATAAATATTATGTTTTATTACACTCAAACAATATCTAATGCTTGTCCCTGTTTTGGGATTGTCCGGCAAAACATTCCCCCCATATTCATGAAATCCCCAAAACATTACTATCACTTCACAAAATGCAAAAACTAAATATGTGCCTTTTATTAAAATATCTTTAACATTAAATTTCTTTAACAAAATAATCACATAGAAAAAATTTATAATTACAAAAAAATACAAAAGGGTAGTAACTCCTCTTCCCCCTACAAAAGTGTATATGGAAAAAGCTTCGTATATGTCATTTACTTGAGGAACCAAAACAAAACAACCACATAAAATGATAAACAAATTTAATTTATAAATAACCCTCTCTTTAATGTAAAAGCTTATAAAAAAAATAATTACACATATAATGATGATTGGTGATTTTATCGCTGCTGACATATCCGACTGCACAACTTCCTGTATCGGGACATTATCAGGCAACATAATTCCAACTAAACAATATATCCCCAACAATAAGATCGAAAACAATTTAGCAATTTTCCCATAACCCAAAAACAGCCACACAAGTCCTGCTGAAACCAATGAAACCACTATAACAGGGAGCGCTACCGAGGATTTTGACATAAGCAAGATTGAAATCAATACTGCACCCAATATCATTTTCCAGGAAAATTTTTCTTTGTCCAGATAGAAAAACAGATAAAACATCACAGACATGGTTTTTACCACGCTAACTCCCAGAAACATACCCGAATTAAAATGAAACATATCTCTCAATCTAAAAAAATATGTATCTGAAAGGAAAATATAATACATTCCAAAAAGCAAAACTATAACAGAAGTGTATTGTGTTATAGTTCTGTTTACCTTAATTTTTAGACAATCAACCAGTTTATCTGCAAATGCCTTGATTAGATTCAATAATAAAAAGTAATTGAAAATGGATTGAAAAAATCTTAAAAAGAGAGTCACTTGAACCCCCAAAATCTTCACATAAACAGACGCCTCTGATTCCCATGTATTAACAATATATGCATTAAACCCTTGCTGTTGAACGCCTAGAGAATAATTAATATTTTCTCCTATACGTCCGTATGGAAGATCTGCAACTTTTGTAATATAATATCCATCATCTTGATGATTTCCAAGCCAAACTCCTGCATAACCGCAGCATAACATGATTATTAATATCATGCATACTACATAAATAACCCAATTATCTTTCAAATACTTTTTTAAATCTATTTTTAATATAGCTAAATTTTTTTTACACTTAATTACTATAAAAGCAAAGATTATCAACCAAAGAACCATTACATAGAGGGCAAAAATAATCCATCTGACATTTAGCAATTGCAGGATAATTCCTCCTACAGCGATAACAACACTATAAATGCAATATCCCGTAATCAAATCAGCCGATAATGTTTGCTTCCCATTATTAACTGCTCTACCTAAAACCACAAGTCCAGCCGTAAAAACAATCCAAAACAATGTACATAACAAATAATCTACCATAATTAGTTTATCCTTCCACTAGACGTATTATTTTCATCTAATAATCATATAGTCTAAACCGATATTCTCAGTTTAGACTATAAATCTAATCACTATATATCTTTTCTATAATATCTATTCAAATTTAGACATGTATCCCGGATACTCTGCATGTCCTGTCGCCAGCGAATTACCTTCCACAGTGATTCGTATCTGACTACAATCATAGGCATCTAGGAATGTATTACATACACTCCCTACCACCATGTATTCACCAGTTGATCCCAGCGATTGCAGAAAATCAGAAAACGCCTGATTTAGATCCAGATCTAATGACTTAACTCCACCTTCCTGAGTCTCTGCACAGAAAAGAGCCTGCACGTTCCCTGGTATTACGCCTTTGGCAATCAACTGTTCAACTACCCAGCTTTCCGTCACATCAGCTGTCTGGACATCTTCCGTTACAAATCCGTCAGCCATTTCATTAGGAGAATAAATCGTTACTGTCTTTGAAGATACGGCAGTTTCCTGTTGTTCTGATTCCGATCCCTGAGCCTTTGAATCCTCCGTATCGTCTTCTTTAGCAGTCTGATCCTCTTTATCTTTTTGCTTCTCAATCTCCAATGCTTCCGTCTGATTTTCTTTCTCCTGTATTTCTTCGGGTTCACTTTTTCCACAACCAACCAGCAGCAACATACATACTATAAAAACTCCCATAACCCCATACAGTTTCTTCATACCAACACCCCCAGTTCAAAACAACCTCTACATTGCTTCCAGCGGTTTCATCACAGATGTTACCAAATTCATTCCATAACGGAGCGCGCCAGCCCAGCCTTTATTTTGTGGATTCTCATTAATTCCCAGCCATTCTACATATGGGGCTGATCCTTTTACTACATAACCATATCTAGGGTCTACTATTTCCTTCTTCGGCTTTTCATCTGTTGCATATGCTTTCAGATGCTGAACCTGAGCACGCAAACCTTGTCGCACGCTGTCAAACCGGGCTCCCTCTACGCCGCCTCCTGTAGCTCCAAGTCCTGCAAAGTTGAACTGTTCAATCTTCACATCTCCGCCAAACTGAAGCCATCCTGTCTCATTCATAGACTGTGCGAACACAACTTCCGGCCGAATGCCTTCATCAATCGCTTCTTCGTACAGAATCCCACAAAACTCTTCAATCGTATCCGCAAAATCTTCCTCTTTAAAGCCTTTCTTATCCTTATTTGCCTCTCTTCCTAATGCTCCTGACGGATACTCTTTTTTCATACTTTTGTATAAAGAGGCCATTTTTTGAATTGCTGTTTCTTTATCGCCTAAGAAGGTATCGCCCATAATAGACGTAACTCCAGTATAATATAAAGCACCAACAGGCGAATATCCTTTATTAAAATAATACCATTCTTCGTCAATTTTTTGATATCCGGTTAGCATCAATCCTTCTGCTCCACTATCATTTGCTTCAGGATTCAGATAATACTTATTTCCGCCTTCTTCCAGCCAGCCTTTATGCATAGCGCCAGATGCATCCAGGTAGTACCAACTGTCACCTAATACAATCCAGCCGGTCATCATCCATCCTGCACTGTCAAAATAGTACCACTGCCCATTTATCTTTTCCCAGTTAGATATGGTATAACTGCCATCACTGTGGCGATACCACCATTTATCATCGTTCTGAATCCAACCGGCATCCTTTTGCTTTCCCGGCACCCAGACGCCGTTTTCATCTACATAATAATTCCCGATCCAGGTGTCCGTGGCCATAACGCCGGAACCATCTACATAATAATTCCCAATCCAGGCATTCTTTACCATAGCGCCAGATCCATCCATGTAATACCATTTACCGGCAATTAACTGCCAGCCTGTTCTCATTGCCCCGCTGGACGGATCCAGATAATACTTTGTCCCACCGATTGTTTGCCAACCGGTCTGCATCTTTCCTTCACCGTTCATATAATACCAAGTGCCGCCTACCAATTGCCAGCCAGTGGTCCGGGCTCCGGATCCATTCATATAATACCAGATATCCTCCAGTTTCAGCCATCCGGTTACCATCCACCCTACATTGTCAAAATAGTAATACTGGCCATCGATCTTTTCCCAGTCAGACTTCGTATAGCCACCATCACCATGACGATACCACCAGCGATTTCCACTTAGGATCCACTGCGGTTTTACTTTAGATGTATCCCAGACACCTTCTTCATCTACATAATAGTCACCGATCCAGGTATCTTTCTCCATCACTCCCGATGCATTGAAATAATACCACTTATTTCCAATAACCTGCCAGCCGGTCAACATAGCTCCAGATGAGTTCAGATAATATTTTGCTCGCCCCTGCTCCAGCCAACCGGTCTGCATGACACCACTGCCGTCCATATAATACCAAGTGCTACCCACCAACTGCCAACCAGTAGTCATCCAGCCTGCTCCATCAAAATAATACCAGTGACCGTCGATCAATTCCCAGTTAGACGTAGTATATCCGCCATCTTTATGACGATACCACCGGCGTCCGCCACTCGCAATCCACCCAGGTTTTACCCATCCCTGGATCCAGGCACCGCTGACATCTACGTAGTAGTCTCCAACCCAGGTATCAGCCGCCATTACACCATCTTCATCAAAGTAATAACAACTGCTTCCGACCCAAGTCCATCCATTAGACACCATAGCACCGCTGCTATTCAGATAATACCACTTACCCTCTAATAACAGCCAACCAATCTGCATGGCTCCACTACCAGGATTCAGATAATACTTTGCTCCATTGATGGTCTGCCAGCCGTTCAGCATGTATGTATCACTTCCCATGTAATACCATGTCCCGCCTACCAGCACCCAGCAGTCCTTAGCATATGTCCCATCTCCATACTGCCATCTCCAACCGGTTCCATCCAATTCCCATTTGCCCTTGCTCAACCCATAAGCTTCAGCAATGCCTTTTGCATCTGCAACGCCAAGACTCTGAAGCTTTGCGTCAGAACTTAGGAAGTTGTTATAATCACTCTGATTGTCTATAAAAGCATGTTCAATAATAATTGCAGGAAATCCCGCCTTTTTCGCTCGATAAATCAGTCCATAGTAATCAGACGGCGATCCATCCGGATAAGTACTTCCATTCGCCGTATTGCGAATCTTAATTCCTCTTCCATGCAATCCAAGGTTTACTAATTCATCATGCACTTTCTGTGCAAGATTTTTCCCTTCACTTCCAATACCTGCATTATAATTGCTATTGGGATAATATACCTCTGCACCATAAGCAGTACCAAGTCCTGTTGAATTTAAGTGTATGCTGACCAGTACATTCGCCCCGACACTCTTGGCATAGGCCACTCGATTATCAAGATCTGCAGACGCTCCTCCTGTACCACCCGGGTATGTATCTCCAGTACGTGTCATATGAACTGTAACCCCACTGTACTGTTCTAACTCTGCTTTACAATATTGAGCAATCTTTAATGTCAGATGGCTTTCATACACTCCATTGACACCTTGTGCGCCAGGATCTTTCCCACCATGTCCGGGATCCAATACTACCACCAAATTCCCGGCCTTCGCATTATCTGATAAATTTCTGCCTTTCGCCTTTCCTTCTACTTCCGCCGTAGCCTCCTCAATGGCATCTTCCGCAGATGAATTTTCCACTACATTTCCTTCTTCATCAAATGACATAAACGTAGCAGCCACTCCTGGCTGATCAGAAGTCCTGTCTTCTCCCGCGGTATCCTCTTCCTCTACAACTGCATCTGGCTTGGTTTCACATTCCTGGTTCACACCATATCGGGAGTCTATTCCCATGGCATTCAAATCCATATCGTATGTAACATCATTTACAACTACACTTACTTGCAGGAGATGATAAACTCCAGACTGGCTCTCGTCTGTATAATCCATCGAGAAGGCAATGGCTGTCTCATCAATCTCTCCGGACTGTACAGAAAATTGTTCCCCTGTTATCTCGTTTTCATATGTCAAAGTTGCAGCCGAAGGAACCATTCCATCCTGGAGTGAAGCAACAACTTTTTGAGTTCCAGGTGTCAACAGATACGATGACTCCACATAAACATATTGAAGTTGTGGTTCTTGTGATTCTCCATTAATCTCATTTGGGCTTTCCGTTTTACTCTCAGAGCCTTGTGCATTTACTTCCTGCTCCTCCGCTGTTACATTTTCTGATGCCGAGTTCTCCTGAACATTTTCTGTCTGTGTATTCTTCGTAACATTGTTCTCTAAATCCGCAGCTTGTATAACAGTTCCAGGCATAGCGCTGACTGTTAACGCAATCGCCAACATAAACGCCGCCCATTTTTTTACAATTACCCGAAACATAATTATCTACTCCTTTCCCAAATCTTGATTAAAATATATAAAGCAATTTCTCATTTACCTCATTGCTTATCTGCTGCATCTTTGTCCATTTTCCGGTCAATCGCAATCTGCTGCGTTAAACTATCCACTTTATTCTCCAAAGCTGAAATCTGTATAGTATTAAAAAATAATTTCACTATAAGCACAAAAATAATGACCAGATATGCCAGATTAATTGGCGCCTGAAATCCTAAAATACTGGATATCCAAGAAATAATCTGCGGAAAAATACCCATAATCACCAAAATAACCGAAAAGGTAAGCCAAAAAATAATATATTCTATCTTTAATTTTGACTGTCTGATTTTCCGTAACATAAAAGCCATTAATGCAATTGCTCCAATTACAAGCATAACCCGGATATATATCGACATTTCATTATCCTCTCTTTCTAAAATTTTGAACAAACAAAATGGATATTAACATTTTTATCATGTATTTACCAGAATTAACCAGATTTAAATAACTTTCACCAGCTTGTCTTTCTTCCATCCGCACCGGAACTTCTGATATTTTTGCCCCGTTTTTTAACAAATATGAGATTGTATCTGGTTCTGGTCCGTAATTCAGATTCTGTGCAAATTCTTTGATCATACTTTTAGAAAACATTCTCATGCCGGATGTCGGATCGGATACACGGATTCCCGTTGTCATTTTTATCGCAACTGTAATCATTTTACTTCCAATCATCCGTGGGGAGTTTCCCTTTTTTGAATGTACAAAACGGGATCCTATTACAATGTCATAGCCCTGCTTAATCCTCTCCAGCATTGGCCCGATAAATTCCGGCCGATGCTGGCCGTCTGCATCAAACTGGATCGCATAAGAATACCCCTTTGTGTACGCATACTTTAATCCCGCCTGAAAAGCACCAGCCAGCCCGAGATTTACTGGCAAATTTAACAATTCGTATCCATTCTGACGGCAAATATCAGCTGTCCGATCTCTTGATCCATCATTTACGACAATATAATCATACTGACTATATTTTTCTTGAATAAATGTTACCACTGACTCGATATTTTCCTCCTCATTATATGCAGGAATAACGATCAACAGCTCACTTTTCATACGTTCTATCTCCTAACTATTATCATTACAAAGTTTTTCAACCTGTGAAGCAACCGTCTTCCAATTAAACGATTCTTCTAATTTTTGATACGTTTTTTCAACCGCTTTTTTTCTATGTTCAGGATTCTCAACCGCCTCACAAATCGCATTATACAATACATCCTCCTGATTGTTCGGAATAATTGTACCATATTCTTTGCCATTCAACAATTCTTTTGCACCGCCTCGTTCTGTTGTTATGATATAACACTTACAGGCAGCAGCCTCCAAGACAGATGTCGACATACCTTCTGAAAAGGAAGGGAGGCAAAAGATATCTGTCTCTTTTAATAACCTTACGACTTCCTGGTAGGAAATTTTGCCTAACGGAATAATGTGTTTTGATTTTCTTTTTTCTATCTCCTCTTTCAAGTCACCGTCTCCGGCAATAATCAGATATATATTATTATATTTTTTTTGAATCTTTTCTATGGAAGACAGTAAACTTGGAATCCCTTTTTCCTTAAGCAATCTGCCTGTAAAAGAAATTACAATTCCATCATCTGGAATCCCATACCTTTTCCTATATTCTGCTCCTACATTCTGATATATATCATTCAATTCATCTAAATCAATAGAATTATATAAAACGCCTTTAGGCTGTATCTGGAAATGCTTTGACCATTCTGTACATGCTTTTGATACACCATAAAAGTTTTTACAGTATCTTTTTAGTACTGATGTATGAAAATGTTCATATATAGCCCCTATTCTATCTAAAACAGCATTATGTACTGACAAGTGACTTGTACCATGTTCTATACATATACTGTATATCCCTTTCTTTTCTGCATACTTTGCTGCATACAAAGAATGAATATAAAATCTTGTATTAATAATCACCATATCAAACATTTTCTGGTTCAAGATCCGGTTTATCTTTCGGTACGTTCTGTTCATCATTTGAGGGACAGGAAAACGGCCATTTACCAACGCATAACAAGGAAATCTATATACTTCTATTCCTTCCATACACTCATATTGAGGGCTTTCTGTTGTATTATTCGCTACAACTGTAACAGCATTTCCACATCTCAACAATTCTTTGGCAAGATAATATGTATAACGTTCTACTCCACCCATATGTGGAAGAAATTGTGCGGAAAAAATACAATATCTTTTTTTCATAGCAATCAATCCCATCATCTGTTTATTTATACGGAAACATAATTATATTAATAAAGCAATATAGTAAAAGACATCTTTCTTTGCTATTTCCCCTATTACTCTCCAAAATCTATTACTAAAGGCATATGATTTATCTGTTGCTCTTTTGGTGGTATTTTCATATAGTCACCATAAACCTTAGTTAAAAACTCGTGATTGTTCGCAGGTATGTTTACTTGCAAATCTTCAAAAGGTACTTTTTTCAATGGAAATAAGTCTTCTTTTTTCACTCGGTCTTTTAATCCTCCGGCATATTCAAAAGAAGTAACATATGCACTCTTATCTGCATTATTATATTTTGTTGCTATTGATAAATACTTTTTATACAAATAAGTTGGTTTAATCCGAAACAGGACTAAAATGTAGTGTATTATCCAACATATAATAGTTGCCACTTTCCCTTTAACTCCGTTATAGGGAATCACAGGGTATGCAGTTCCTGCCAAAAAAAGAAGCCTACCAAAAATATTAGTCATTCTTGACTGTCTCAATGCCTCTTTTTTCTTCCTTGCGACATAATCCAGAGGGAAAATATCCATAAAGATACATTGCTCACATTTTAAATCCTGAGATGATTCGGAAATAAATTTTGTACCCTTCTTCTGAATATGAGTTACTGTACAGGCATAGCGTCCATCGATCTCCGGAGTGAGAAGATTATAATCCCTTCCCAACTCTTTTTGAAACACTTCACAGAATTTATCATAGTCTTCCCGCAACATCGCAACATCTATATCATCATCCCAAGGAATAAATCCATGATGTCGTACTGCACCAATAGCAGTCCCGTACACGACGAAATAGGGGAGATTATATTTGTCACAGACATTGATAAAATCTCTCAGAATTCCTAATTGAACTTTATGTAATTTATTAAGTATTTTACTATCATATGAACGATTAATTTTATATTTTCTTAACATATCATTTCCCTTTTTCACACAGAAAATTCTTATTTACTTCTTTTCGTTTTTAAGGCATACAATAAATATTATTGTAGTAATAATCAAAAACACCAACATAGCTGAGGCATATGATAAAGCCGCCCCCGTAAGTCCCCATTCGTCTATAATTTTTCCTGCTATCATTTTTATATATATCCAAGATAGAATATATGAAATTAAAAGCAAATATTGTTTTCGAATAACAACCAACGCATTATCTAATACATATGAAAATGTACACAGGCTTCCACCTGTCATGATAATCAATAATTCCAATCTATACGATCGCAAATCAATAGCATATAAATATGACAAAACAGGCAATCCTATAATAGCACTCACAATCAATGTCAAAAGACCTATTCCAAGTAAACATAGACACATTTTCCCAAGAATCATCAAAAAATGTCTTATCTTTCCTTTCGCCCATTGGATTGCTAATTCTGTAAGTAAAGGCCGAAAGACTATATATATTAATGTAAGAACCGAGGCAGGCATAAACAACACATTGAATACAGTTTGCGAACCCTGTTCCATCCCCCCGATTTCCAACAAATCATCAATCCCCATTTTAGGCGTGTTAGTTATTGACATCATTAAAAATGCATTAATAAAAAGAGGTGTTCCTTCTTTTAGCATCTTCCAAATCCATTTAACACCTTCTATTTTTGTAATACCAGGTTTCAAAATATCTACTGTTAGAGTATAACGCACGTTGAAGCAAAACAGACAAAAAGAATAAACTCCTAATAAAGCAAGGCAGGATATTATCAAATTTTGAAAAAACGCCAACGTTATACCAAACGCTATAACTGCAATAACTATTCTATATGTCATCGCTTTTCCCGCCAAATCCAATCTTTCCTTTTGCTGAAACCATCCTTCATATACATCCGCTAAAGAATCTACTGCTCTAAACAAACACAAAATCATTACAACTGCAGCTTTATACATACCATAATTTTTTATCATAATATAACAAAAACTACTTACGCTCATTAATATTACTGTAATAGTTCGAAACATAAAATATTGTTTAAAGCTAAAAGTTTCTTTTACATCCGTAGCTTGATATGTCCTTATTTGGTATGTTCCGATTGTTGCCATCAACTGACTTATTGACCATGCAACACTAAATATGTCTGCCTGTCCTTCATCTAATCTTCTTGTTACTATCATTAGAATTATCACTGAGAGTAGCGCATTTGCCATACTCCCAACAATATTCCATACATATATCGATATTTCACTCGGCTTTTCATTTAATGATCTCATCGCAAAATCCTTCATGCATTTTTATATATAAAAACCCAAGCCAGCCATGCAGGAAAATATGCAAAAACAGCCAGCCACTGAATAGGTGCAGTTTTAATGGGATGTTTCTCTTTTGCTGCTATACATCCTACAAGATACAATATTGTTTGTACGTACTTCTCATATAAATTTTCAGAATAATTAATTGTTTGTTTCTTTAGACACATATAACTTTTAGGGTTCTCTTTTGTAACCCTTCTTACATTTCGGGTATAACCATCCGAAAGATATTCACAAAATGTCAAGACTTCTGGAAGAACTGCCATATCATATTTTTGATCTATTTGACTAAAGACATACCCTTCACCTATAAATTTTTCCCCCTCCGCAACCCAATATGGATATTGTCTTAGTATATCCGTTCTATAAACCAATGTGGCATCTCCTTTAAATTTTAATTTTCCATATAAATACTTTCTAGAAACGCAGTCAAGATTCTCTGGAAAGTCGGTACCTAAAGGACGCCCATTTAAATCACCTTTCAGTGAAATTACTCCTGCAACTTTTTTATTGTTTTTCACCTCATTCCATCTTTCAATATGCTTCTCAATACAATTATCTGCAATATAATCATCCGAATCTACACACATAAATAATTCCAACTGACACATTGCAACTCCGTAATTATGTGCTCTCTGTTTTCCACCATTTTTTTGTTTATAATAATGAATTGTTATTTTGTTTTCGTTAATCCACTGCTCCACTAATTTATATGTATTATCTTCGGATCCATCATCTACGATAATCCAGTCAAATTCTCTGCTAGTCTGTCTACATAAACTTTCGTATAATCGCGGCAAGATATAAGCCCTGTTATACGTGGCAGTAAAAACTGTAATTATCCCCTTTGCTTTTCTATCTTTATACATTTTCCCTTGCATGATGTTCCTTCCTTTTTAATATTATGATTTACTACAACTCAGATACTACGAATCTTTAATATGAGCCTGTAACTTTGAATACTCTACAAAAGTATATTGTTGCTATCTTTACTCGAATCGTTTATTAGCTAATTACTTAGCTTTACTACATAAGTCCTTTTCGTTTTCCTTATCTATTCTACTAATAGAAAAGCCTTCTTGAACTGTCCTAGCTTCCATAACACATATACTCTAAAGCAGCTTTCTATTTTCACAGGTGAAGAGGTGACTTCCAGCAAATGAGTTCCAACAAATTCCAAAGAATAAAGTATTTCTCGCAGAAGTATCTTAGAAAATTTTATTAAAATCACTTTTCCCATCAATACGAAAAATCTTTTTACATATTCATAGTTAGCCTTTTCAGCAGGCCTACAAATATTAAAGCTTATATAACATTTTCATATATACTCCCAGTAAGAAGCATAATGGTTTGTAGCCCAGTATACGATAGACTCTTCTTGACAATTTAACGCTAGGATGAATATCATGTTTTAATAAACAGACGGCAGCCTTCATATCCTCAATATCCTTTTTAACCCTTCTATCCCTTGACAAAGATGCCTGTCCCAACCATACTACATATAAATAAGCAATATAGTCCATTACTCCTTCTTTTCTTATTTTTAAATTCTTTGCCTGCAGACAAATTCTTTTTACTGGTAATAGATTCTCATGAACAAAAGGCTTGCTTGAGCGACTCTCTCCTCCCTGTTTTCTATAAATATAAACCAAATCATCGCACCAATCTATAGTATCTACTTCTTGATAAACTTTTAAAGACCAAGGAATATCTTCACATTCACCAGATTCATAAAATAATTTTTTTTCTAGCATGACGCTTCTATTCAAAACTTTTGCTAATATCCCACTATATATCATTCCTTTAGATAATAAAAATGCGAATATATTTCGAAAGTGACATTCATCTATCAGCTTCTCGCTTATTTGATTTCCTTCTTTAACCAATCGTTTTTCTTGTTCCCAATAAGTCCCAACATTGTACATTAACAAGTCTGCATGATTTTTATCTATTCTTTCTACTATTTTTTCTATATTAGTTGTTGAATAAAGATAATCATCACTATCGACAAACATTATATAGTCTCCTTTTGCAGAAGTTATCCCAAGATTTCGTGCAATTGCAGGGCCTTCATTATCCTTATGAAAAACTACTATCCGCTTATCTTTCCCCGCCAATTCATCACACAATCGACTTGATTCATCCGTAGATCCATCATCCACTAAAATAATTTCTATATTGCGGTATGATTGCTTTCTTATGCTTTCCACACATTGATTTATATACTTTTCTGCATTATACACAGGAATTATTACACTAATTTTCACTTTTTCTTCTATCATCTGCTTTAAAATGGTTTATGTCCATTCCCTCCAAATATCTGTCTTTCATAAAACATTCTGCCTAATCAATTTCCTATAGAACCCAAACACCATTTTCGTCTACATAATAAGCCCCCTCCTGAACCCACTCGGATACAGCCATTCGTCCGTCTGACTTCAAAAAATAATTACCGATCCAAGCATTAGAAACCATGGCGCCGCTTCCATCCAGGTAATACCAGTCTTTATCTAATTGAATCCAGCCAGTTACCATCCAACCTGCATTATCAAAGTAATACCTCTCTCCGGCAATTTCTTCCCATCCTGAGGTTGTATAGCTTCCATCAGCGTGACGGTACCACCATCGATTCCCGGAAAGGATCCACTCGTCTTTTGCAGCCTCTGGGATCCATACGCCACTCTCATCCACGTAATAACTTCCAATCCAGGTATCTGTGGCCATAGCTCCGCTTGCTGTCAGGTAATAGCACTTGTCTCCTACCCACTGCCAGCCAGTTACCATCCAGCCTGCACTGTCAAAATAGTACCAGCTTCCATTGATCAATTCCCAGCCAGACATAGTATAACTTCCATCGGCATGACGATACCACCACCGGTTCCCAGAGAGAATCCATTCACTTCTAGATGCATTTTGTTCCCAAACTCCAAACTCATTTACATAATAATTATCTATCCAAGTATCTGCTGCCATTGCGCAATTGCTGTAAAAATAAAACCAGTTTCCCTTAATTTCTTTCCATCCAGTAGCCGCATCGCCGTTATGATCCAGATAATACCAGTTATCTCCTTGATTTAACCAGTCATTTTTATAGTACTCTGCTTCTGTAAGCCAATATCTCCACTTTCCTCCAACCTGTACCCAACGGTTCTCTGTAGACAACGCTCCTTTCTGATCAAAGCAGTATACTTTTCCCTCAATTTCATGGGCTCCCTGATCAGTATAGGTACGTCCGTTTTCATCAAAATAGTACCACTGTCCATCCATTTGATACCATTCCGGCTCCAATTTTTCATATTCCGTCCTAATACCATTTTCAGAAAACGTTGACACTACTGCTGCAGAATCTGTTGCTGTAGCATATACCCTTGTGTTCGGAAGGCAGTCTCTCTCTCTCGCAGTAAACCAGCTTTCATAACCGGTAATCACAGCAGTTTTCGGATTTAGAGATGTCAGAAAGTAGGTGGTATTATTATAATCCACTGAATGATGTGCCATTTTCATTAAATCAATACTAATTGTTTCTCCAGTATTTTTTTTTGATTCGTCTATCGTATCTTTCTGGTTACTTATTCCCTCTTCCGGGGCAGTCCGATCCTCTGGCAAGTCTAATTCTATGTCCGTTTTATTATCATATTCTATATCAGCATAAGAATCTTTGATTTGAATATCTACATCATCAGAAGGTTGCATTTCATCATGCATTCCCAATTCTTCTATCATCTGATCCGCAACCTTGGCGGTATCGCTATCTGAAGGATCAATATCAGAAGTAAGTAAAGCCACACGTCCATAAGCTGTAATCTTGGTTACAATACAATTATTATTTTCGCTAGGTACTGGGATGATATTTCCTGCCTCATCTCTGTCACGCTCCAGATTCATCAATTGTATAGACATATTTCCCAGAGAAAAAGACCGATTTTGAGCATTCTCTTCTAAATCCAGATCAGTAATAATCTGTGTTCCATTCCTCTGTGCTGCCTCAATAATCTGATCGTAAACATATTGATTGTCCCATAATCTGGATTCCACAGCATTCTCATTATAATAAGGATCTTCTGGATCAGCTCCATGTGCGTCTGTCATATATGAATCATCATATCGGTTAATATACAGCCGCTCCGTTGGAAAGGCATCCAGAATCTCATCTCCTGATCCAATATGATCGCTGTGGGCATGTGTGGCGATATAGAAATCCAGTTTCTCTACCCCTACACTCTTTAAGTAGTGGATCACCTGATGCTCATATCCAATCCCCCGGGTTACCCCATCCCGCAGGGGATATGTCTCTCCATCCGGATAATCCCAGTCCTCCCCAGAATCCACCATTCCAAAATGGCCGTTACTTTCCAGTAAGATAGCATCCGTTGTACTGTCAAGGGATATAAAGTGTATCTTTGTTTCCCCTGCAGCTTCTGCTTCGCTTCCGTGTACAATAACACACGCCGTCGCCGCAAGACACACTGCCAATATTTTTATTTTATTTATCTTCCCCAATTTCATGAACAACCTCTTCTCCTGATTCTTTCTTTTTCAAAACTTACTTTTAAATCATTCTTCCGTCAGTGGCAAATTCATACATGACTCCATCGATCTCATGGCTCCCGACAGCCATTTTCCCGTCTTCCAGAAGATAATACCAGGCATTTCCATACCACAGCCATCCGTGATACATAGCTCCGCTGCCGTCAAAATAATACCAGATATTTCCAAGCAATACCCATCCGCTATGCATAGCTCCGCTTCCATCCAGATAATACATGCTGCCGCCCACTTCTGTCAACCCGACAGCCATCTTTCCGTCGCTTTCCAGATAATACCAGGTATTCCCAAGCAGCAGCCAGCCGGTATGCATGGCTCCGCTTCCATTCAAGTAATACCAGGTTCCATCCACAAGCTGCCAGCCGGTCACCATCCAGCCTGATGCATCAAAGTAATACCAGCTGCCTCCAATATACTCCCATCCCGAAGTTGTATAGCCGCCGTCCGAATGGCGGTACCACCATCTGCCGCCGGACAGGATCCAGCCGGGCTTAACCATGCCTTGCACCCAGACGCCGTTTTCATCCACATAGTAATCACCAATCCAAGTGTCTTTTGCCATGGCTCCGCTTCCGTCAAAATAGTAGCACTCGTTTCCAATCCATACCCAACCGGTACGCATGGCTCCACTTCCGTCTAGATAATATCTGATGCCGCCAATCTCCTGCCACCCTGTCAGCATGGCTCCGCTTCCATCCATATAGTACCAGGTGTTTCCAACCAACTGCCAGCCTGTCACCATCGCTCCGCTCCCGTTCAGATAATACCATGTACCTCCAATCTGTCGCCAGCCTGTAGCCATATATCCGTTAGCGTCAAACCAGTACCACACACCGCCAATATTCTGCCACGTGTTTGCCGGATATCCTCCCGCAAACAGCTGGTACCACCAGCCAATGTTGTCTTTTACCCACATACCGCCTGTCATCACATAACCTTCTTGAGGCTCTGTCCTTGGCGTAATGATTTTCGTATAATCCGGATATCCAAAATCAATATCTACATTTCCATTGATTCCTGCAACTCTTCCGGTACTGCAAGACTGCCAGATATCTCTTGGGATGTCCGAAGAATATGTATTGCCCCATCTTGCCACCCACATCTCTACGTCAGACACCATGCTTACATCGATCATATTTCGATACCAGTTTTCATTACAATACACCATCGGCGTATAACCTGCCGCACGGATCTCATCGCAGTAAGCCTTCGCAATCCGTCCAATCTGCTGTTTACTCAAATGCGCCTGCGAAGAATCTTCCAGATCAATCACCACCGGATACGATACCAGATAGCCCTTCATGCTTCGAATCACAAACTGAGCATCTTGCACCGCCTGTGCTTCATTCTGTGCCGTGCTGTAAAAATATACCCCCACAGGAATCCCTGCCGCATTTGCATTGACCATATTCTGCTGAAAACAAGTATCCAGAGTATGACCTCCATGTCCGGCTCTGACAAATGCAAACTGAATCCCATCATTTTTTACTGCCTGCCAGTCAATATAACCCTGCCACTGTGAAACATCGATTCCCTTGATACTTCCCGTTTCACAAGCATTGTTGTCTACCCAATAGCCATTACTGTCAAAATAATACCAACTACCATTGATCCTTCTCCATGAGGTGGCCGGCCAACTTCCGTCACTGTACTGATACCACCATTTTCCATTGCTTGTGTCCTTTATCCACCCCTCCACAGTTCTTGCACGGCTGTATGTCTGAGTATCCTGATATTCTTCCGCTTCCTTTCCCAGAGAGGAGCCCGCTGTTCCAACTTCCTCCTGCGCATGCGCAGACAGGCTAAAAGCGCCCATCATAACAACACTTACAGATACTGCACAGAGAATATTTTTGAAAATTTGATGCATACCCAAACAACCTCCTACTTTGTGGTTTTTCATCTGCTAATCTTTTATTTTCTTATAACATTACTATTATATACGATGATTACCGAAAAAGCAAAGACTTTGAGGCAACCGATCACACAGGTTACAGATATTACGAAAGGGCAGCCCTGCTTCTGCAAAGCCGCCCTTATTTTCTGTTGCTATAGTTTTAGTAAATCACAACTTTTGTTCCTCTCGGAATATTGTCATAAATCCATTTTGCATTATTAATCTCCAGTCTGACACATCCGTGTGACAGTGGAATTCCTACCCTTCCATCTACCAGGCCGCCAGTATATTTGCTATATAGTACACTATGGAAGAGATAATTTCCATAGAATTGTGTATACCAGTAGCATCTGGAGGATCCGGAATCAAAATAATATCCTTTTCCCTGTACAGTAAATTCCCCGCCAACAGTCGGTGTAGCCGCCGTACCAGGTGCACATGCCCAGAAGTAAACCATATTCCAGGCACCTGCTCTTCCGCTAAAGACTCCTACCCTGCAGGCTGCCCTGTCTACCAGGATCAGATAGCCTGTACTGCTGCCATACATCTGAGCCCGCAGATACATATTATATTGCTCTGCTGACATCATCGCTCCATTGGGCTGAAGGAAGTAGCCGTCAATCGTAGTATTGCTTGCCATTACTCCCCATTCACCGCCGTGTGGGTCATTCTGCGTATACATATAATACCAGAAATTTCCTACATATTGCCAGCCTGTTTTCATGGCGCCGTCTCCGCCCAGATAATACCATTTTCCTCCAAGGTTCAGCCAGTTTGTCGCCATGGCTCCGCTTCCATACATATAGTACCATCCGCCGCCAATCTCATGCCAGCCTTCTTCCAGCATCCTGTTTCCGTTGTTGGGATCTAGATAATACCAGGCACCTCCAATATACTGCCATCCAGACTTGATCTGTCCGGTATATGTATCATAATAGTACCATCCTCCATCCGCGTCCTTCTCCCAGCCAGCACGCATAGCCCCATCGGCCTTAAATACATATGTCTGTCCGCCAATAGTCATGGTACAATCAGAAACCATAAGCCCAGGATTTTCTTCATTGGCTGGATTCAGGTAATACCACTTGCCTCCATACTGTATCCAGCCTGTGATCATTGCTCCGCTGCCGTTTGCATAATACCAGCCTTCCGGTCTTAGTGCCCAGCCTGTGATCATCGCTCCTGATGGCTGGAAGAAATAATTCGTCCCTCCGATATTCATCTTACAGTCTGTTACCATAAGTCCCGGATGCTCTGTATTTGCTCCGTCCAGATAATACCAGGCAGCCCCCAGTACCCAACCAGTCACCTTGACACCGCTTCCATTATAATAATACCAGCCCTCTGGTTTCTGCACCCAGCCAGTATACATAGCGCCGGATACGCTAAAGGAATAGATAGCGCCACCGATATCCATCTCACAATCAGCGACCATCAGACCCGGATATTTTTCATTCGCTCCATCCAGATAGTACCATGCACCGTTCACATACTTCCAACCAGTAGAACTGGTCGTGTCACTGTAGTACCACCCTTCCTCCGTCTCAATCCAGCCGATACGCATTGCCCCATTTCCACCAAAGAAATAGGTCGCAGTTCCGATGACTTTCTTTTCATCCTCCACCATCAGGCCCGGGTGTGTTTCATTCGCTCCATCCAGATAGTACCATGCGCCGCCAATCCATTGCCAGCCTGTTGCCATGGTTCCGCTTCCGCTTGCATAATACCAGCCTTCTGGTTCTTGGATCCAGCCAGTACGCATTGCTCCGCTTGGTCCAAAGAAATATGTCGCTCCTGCAATATCTTTCTTGCCCTTCTCTACCATCAAACCTGGGTATTCTTGATTCAATCCATCCAAATAGTACCAGGCGCCATTTACATATTTCCAGCCGATAGAGCTGGTAGTATCGCCATAATACCAGCCTTCTGGTTCTTGGATCCAGCCGGTACGCATCGCCCCGGATGCGCTAAAGAAATAAGTGGCACTGCCAATCACTTTTTTACAATTTTCCAGCATCAGTCCTGGATATTTTTCATTCGTCCCATCCAGATAGTACCAGGTATTCCCAAGCAACAGCCATCCTGTCACCACGGCTCCACTGCCGTTTGCATAATACCAGCCTTCAGGTTCTCTAATCCAGCCGGTACGCATCGCTCCACTGGCGCCAAAAAAGTAAGCAGTTCCTCCGATCACATATCTACCGGAAGATAACATCACTCCAGGCTTCTCTGCATTATTCTGATCAAGATAATACCACGAGCCTCCGATCAGCCGCCAGCCATAGGCCTTTGCTCCGCTGGTGTCATAATAGTACCAATCATTTCCCTGCTGATACCAGCCAGGGTTTCCCTGCTCTGCCGGAGCCTCTGGAATCGCCGGCTCTTCTGTTTCTCCAGATTCTTCCGTTTCTCCGGATCCATCGCCGCTTTCTGTTCCTGATCCTTCCGTATTCCCAGGTTCTCCGATATTTCCGGGTGCATCTGCACTACCGGTTTCTCCACCATTTCCCATTCCCCCCGAACTGCCGGACTCTTCTTCTAAAGAGCTGTCAGGGGTTTGTGGATTTTGGCTACCGTCGGTATTTCCAGTACCCCCGGGATCATTTCCTTCTGTGCCGTCATCTTCCGTAATCGTTACGTTTTCTCCCGGCTGTCCCCCGGTTCCTTCATCCGCCGCATATGACAGCGGCGCTGCCTGCATTGCCAGGACAAGAGAAAAGACTACGATTTTTTGGACAAATCTCTTTTTCATATGCTCCTCCCTCTTTTCATTCTAGTTTGATAGCTTATATGAAAACTAAACTTGACTTAATTATATCGCAGTCATTCCTGAATTTCAATGAACTCTGTTTTATAAATATCGTCTGACTAAGGCCAGATGATTACCGCCATCCCATTGCTCATAATATGTCACACCCTGTATCATCGTGCCATATTTCGGATTGATCGCATGCATGAGCATACCGTCCCCAAGATACAGTGCCACATGTGTAAAGGATGAACCCGACTGATATACCAGCACGTCTCCCGGCTTCCATAACCCCATATGATTTTTATCGATATTAGTTCCTCCCGCTGCCTGTAGTGTTGTCGTTCTTGGTAGTGTAATGCCTCCAAGATAATACAACGCCCACTGGGTAAAACCACTGCAGTCCCATCCGCTAGGAGTGGTTCCTCCATAGCGATAGGGTACATAGATATATTTCTTGATCTCGTTAATCTTAGCCGCCAGATCCTGCACTGCTATGCCACTTTCCAGAATCTCCCAGCCGTCAATGGTCGTGCTTACCGCCATTGACCCATGAGCGCCGCCATTAGGATCATTTTCTGTATAGAAATAGTACCAGGCGCCGCCGATTTGCTGCCAGCCTGTCTTCATCGCTCCGTCACTACCGAGATAATACCAGGTATTCCCAAGAAGAAGCCATTCTGACATCATTCCACCGCTTCCATTCATGTAATACCATGCGCCATTGATCAGGTTCCACCCACCGTCAGACATCAAGCCCGGATATTCTGTATTGGCCTCGTCCAGATAATACCACACACCGCCCACCAACTGCCAGCCTGTCACCATCGCTCCACTTCCATTGGTGTAGTACCACCCTTCCGGCATTAGTGCCCAGCCCGTGTACATCGCTCCGCTTCCATTAAAGAAATACGTTTGACCGCCAATCTCTTTCTTACAACTGCTTACCATCAATCCCGGATAATCCACGTTCGCGCCATCCAGATAGTACCACACACCGCCCACCAGCTGCCAGCCTGTCACCATCGCTCCACTTCCATTGGTGTAGTACCACCCTTCCGGCATCAGCGCCCAGCCCGTGTACATCGCTCCGCTTCCATTAAAGAAGTATTTCTGCCCACCAATCTCTTTTCCGCAGTTACTCACCATCAAGCCCGGATGTTCTACATTGTCTCCGTCCAGATAATACCACGAGCCGCCCACCAGCTGCCATCCCGTCATCATGGCTCCGCTTCCATTGAAATAATACCAGCCGTCCTGATCAAGATACCAGCCAGTCACCATATATCCTGACGCATCAAATGCATACTTTGTGCCGTTAATATCAAATATTCCATTTGAGGGCCAAGAGCCATCATCATAAGCATACCACCAGCCTGTCGCATTCAAAATCCAGGAGCCGGACAAGAGATTTTCCACCTGTGGATTTCCCGCCTGCGGATTTTCTCCGTCATTCCCTGGCATAACTACATCCGATGAAGAATCCGTATTGTCCTCTGTTTCACCAGGTATAGTTTCCTGATCCTCATTTAGGATTTTCTCCTCCGCCAGTTCCTGACTTTCCTCCGTCGTCAGAGGCTCTTCCCGCTGTCCTTCCACTCCAGTCTGATCGCCAGTATCCATTTCTGCCGCAGACACCGGTGTCAGTGATGATAATGCAAGTGCCGCAGTAAGGATCAGTGCCTGAATTGTCTTATGTTTCATTTTGAATCAATACCTTTCTCCTCCATGTATTTCCGGGCATCTTTCAAAAAGCTGGCAACGATCAGTACGATAACTGTTCCGATCGGGAATGCCGCAATGATGCTGACAGACTGCAGATTGCTCATAGAACTATCCGAAAAGACCAGAGCAATTGGCAAAAGAATCAGCAAGATACACCACATTAATTGTATCACTTTATGTGGCATTTCTCCATCTTTAATTTTGTGATAACTATAGCAAGAGGCAATTAACGCAATCGAATCAAAAGATGTTGCATAAAAAGCCACCATTGCAAGCAGCAAAAGCACAAACACAAACGGCGCACACGGCAGTGTCTGGATGATAGAAATGATCACATCATACAGATCTCCTGACTTTTCATAAACAGCGATAAAATCGGCTTTTCCGGACACCTGAAGTCCCAGAGAATAATTTCCCAGAATAATAAAACTAATAATGGTGGAACCCACTCCAAATATATATCCACCAAGAATCGTCTGGCGAACTGTCCGCCCCCGGGAAATACTCCCAATAAAAAACGGAGCAGCTACGCACCAGACCATCCAGTAAGCCCAATAGAATATGGTCCAGTTCTGGGGAAAGGAAGTAGTTCGTTCCGGATCTGTATAGGTAGCCAGTTCAAAAAAGTTCTGTGCCATCCGTCCGAGTGCGGAAAACCCGGTTTCGATAATATATCTTGCCTCTCCGCCAAACAGCAGTACAAAAGCAAGGAGACCAAAGAACAGATAGATGCAGGCTTTTGCCAGAATACTGATTCCCTTAAATCCATGAAGCAGGGAATAGGTATACACGATACAGGTTATAATCAGTATTATGATCGTAACCGCCACCCGATTCAACTCCACACCAAAGAGAACATTGATAACGCTGGCCATCAGAGGCGTCGCTAAGCTGAATGTAGTTGCCGTTCCGGCAATCAAGGCAAATACGGCCAGTAAGTCTATTAGCCTTCCCAAGATCCCGTCTGTGTGTTTCCCCAGAATCGGGCGACACGCTTCGGAATATTTCTGCCGGTCTCTCTTTCTTACATGAAGCATGAATCCAAAAGCGACTGCCAGTACCAGGTAGAACCCCCAGGGAATCAAGCTCCAGTGAAAGACAGGATATACACTTGCCCAGTCCTGGATGCTTCCAAGTTCAGCAATGTGCGGATCTGTTGCATACAAGATCCATTCCGAAAAAGAATAGAAAAGAATGTCCGCCGCAAGACCTGCCGTAAACATCATAGATCCCCAGGCAAAAAAAGAGTATTTTGGTTTCTCATCCTGTCCGCCGAGAACAATCTTGCCATATTTTGAGCCTGCCACAAATAGCGAAATCAAAAAAACTCCAAGTCCGATCACCAGATAGTAGGTCCCAAAAGTATCTCCCAGCAAAAACCGGATCTGACTGATTACCTCATTTGACTGTTTCGGCATCAAAAAAAACAGCACACACAGAACAATAATCGTTCCCAACGGCAGCAAGGTGATCATCCAATCAATCTTGTTATACTCCTTATTCATTCCTTTTTCACTTTTCATGACACTGCTCCTTCCCTTTCGTATTTTTGATAACTGGGGTCTATCTGTATCAATTCATAAAGATTATCAATTTCCAGGATATCTTCCCGATCCATTTCTCTAATCCCCAGTTGATATTCTTCCGGATAGCAAAACAGTGCAACATCATCCCAGTAAATTTGAGTGTTCTTCTTTTCTTCAAACTCTATCTCCAGATGACGTTTCAGCTTTTTCCCATCCGCTTTTGTCCATCGGGACACACTGTACAACTGCCAGCCGCCATGTCCACCAGTCCTGCTGCATTTTTTTATGATTCCATCTTCTACAGTCAAAAGCCATTCGTCTGTATCTCCATCAGTCCAAACGCAGTTATACCCAGAACGTTCAAATTCTGGCACCAGGATTTCCGGATGGTAAATCATCTGGTCTCCGTCCAGTATGATTGCATTTCTAATGTATTCCCTTGCCACATAGAGTGATGAAATATTGTTGCAGACTGCATAATATGGATTTTCAATCAACGTAACACCGACATATTCTTTTTCTACTTCTCGGAATTGTTCCTTCAGATGTCCTACTACAATATAAATCTCATAGATTCCGTTTTGATGCAGCCCTTGGATCACAGTATCGATCATCCTTACTCCATTTACCTTTACCAGAGGTTTGGGAGTATATAATGTCACCGGCTGCATCCGTTTTCCAATCCCTGCCGCCATGATAATGGCTCGTTCCACTCTATGCATTACCTTAAATCTCCTCTCCCGCTTCTTTTTCTACGATTCTATAAAATTCTTTTGCATACCGATACTGCTTAATGGAATATTCGCCAAACTCCACACCGCACATTCGTTTATATTCACACCAGTTACTCCACAAAAGTCCACATACGGCAATATAACAATATATCTTGAACTTCACCGATTCTTCTATCCCCTCGGGGAAATAAGCATTAATCAGACGATCGATCTGTTTTCTGTCATACATGGCATAGATTGCAAACATGGCAATGTCTACATGAACATCCTGCATTCCTGCATATTCCCAGTCAATCAGAAAAATCCTATCATCTTTCAGTAAAAAATTGTCACAGACTGCATCAATATGGGTCAGCGAAATCTGTTTTGGCTGACGATCAATATATTGTTTCAGTTTCCAGACATTTTCTTTAGTTTCCATATAATCCCGATAGATAGAAGTTTCGCCATCCCAAAGGCTTTCATAATAATCTATCTGATCAAACAGATCAAAGGTATGATCAACCTGTAAATTTAAATCGTGAAACCTCCTTAGGTACCGCATACACTTCCTTACATCTTCCATATCTTCACTGTCACAGGTTCTGGCTCCTTGTATAAATTCTGTAATCTTATATCCATTTTCCGGGGATATATAGACAACCGGATCCGTAATATCTCTGCCTCGAAGTTGCCGATACACATCGTATTCCTGCTGCCGGTTAATCATTTTCCCAGTACCTTCTCCAGGAATCCGCATGATATAATATTTGTCCCGGCATCGGAAACGGAAAGAACGATTGGTCATGCCTTTTTTCAGTGACTGGATTTCTGTAATTTCTTTCTCATCGCAAGAAAACACCTGACTGATCAAATGGATAATATCTGACTGCAACTGATCAGAATCACTATCCAGTTCACGCAGTTGCTCATAGGTATTGATCTCTGATACTTTTTCATCCGGTACCTCTCTCGGGGCTGTGATCATCCGATCACCAGCAAACAACGCTATTTCCCAGAAGGACTGATCATACGCCTTCTTCTTTGCCATTTCCCGAAGCGCTTCTTTTAGCATATCTGCTTCTTGATCCAGGATATATGCAATGCCGATCATTGTGTTTCCCGATTCATTTCCTTTGACTCTGACCAGTTCTTTTTTTCGATTTACCCGTACAGAACTTCGATCATCTGCCCGGTCTGTAACCATGTACCAGGAATACCATTCATGCTCTAAAAAAAGATTTTCCCTGCACCAGATATCACATGGAATGATGTAGGTGTTTCCAAGATGCTCTCTTACCCGGTTCAAAGAATGAAGATTATTTTTGGAGCTATACTCTTTATTAAACACCAAGTTCACCTGATATTTGTCAATCAGATACTCATATTGTTCTTTCATAAATCCGACAACCACATCAATCTGGTAAATGCCGGCCTCGTGAAGCTGGCAAATCAGCCGTTCAATCAGAGGCTCTCCCTTTACGGTAAGCAGCCCTTTTGGCACTTCCACATTAATAGGGACCATCCGCATCCCGTAACCAGCCGCAAGGATAACGGCGTTACGCGGTTTTCGTTTCTCCAACTCGGCGCTGGCTTTTTCTGTGAGCTCCTTGTCCGAAGTCAGATAACCTTCTTCTTTTAACTCTTTGATAGAACTATTCACTTTCCCCACAGAATAACCGGTCGCTTTCGCCAGCTCTCTCTGATTTTTATCCTTATTTATTATAATCCTATTCATAATATCATACTTTTGTATGTTCATGTATTTCTGCTCCTTTATTTTTATGAACACACAAAGTATATAATATCTATCTGCAAAAAGCAAGAGGAAACCTTTCATTTCCGAAAGATTTCCTCTAACCTTTATCGACCTCTATCTTTTCAGCTCCTCTTAGAATGAAAATAACATAACATAATAGGTAATATTGTTAGTTGCTTTGAATGCTGCAATCCCAACTGAGGTTGCAGTCTTGTTAAGCATATTAACTTTATCCGGTTCTGAAGCTTTCCACACAAACATTGCATCTTCTGCTGTCATTCCTGATGCTCCTGCAATATTTTGCCCACAAGCGTCGTCACTGTTTCCATAAAGTGAAGTATAAAGCTCTCCATTTGGACGCACAGGATTATTCGCTTTTGCCAACTCATATCCACGAGTTTCTGCCGCGGTCTGAAGAGTCGTATCAGTCCGCTTTAATGGATCACAGCCATTCTCTAAACGGTATTTATTTAACAGTGTAAAGACTTCTTGGGAAGCAGCTTCATCATACTGACCAATAACAGTAGTCGTTTTCCCGTCTGCCAGTTCTACCACATATACCTTGTCGCCTCCGGTAGTTTCAATCCATTTTCCATCTTCACCTACATAGTAATCTCCGATATACTGACTGACAGCCATTTTCCCATCCGACAGTACATAATAATTTCCAACCCATCTGGATTTCAACATCGCTCCGCTAGTATCAAAATAATACCAATTTTTACCTGTCTCGCTATCAATCTCATACCATCCTGTTTTCATGGCTCCGCTCTCGTCCATATAATACTGAATTTTATTCACAGTAACCCAGCCCGTCTGCATGACTCCGGTCTTAGGTTCGCAGTAATACCAGGTAGATCCATCCAAAATCCAGCCTGTTTGCAGCGCTCCAGATGCATTGTAATAATACCAGATCTCATCTTCCAGATTCCATCCGGTAACCATAGCTCCACTATCCTTAAAGAAATAAGTCTGCTTTGCAATATCCTGTTTACCAGTCACCATTGCTCCACTGGCATTTAGGTAATACCATGTATTCCCCAGCAGCTGCCAGCCCGTCTGCATCGCTCCACTTCCGCTTAAATAGTACCAAGTCTCTCCATCCAGTAGCCAGCCCGTCTGCATCGCTCCGCTGGCATCCAGATAGTACCATGCTCCTCCAAGATACTGCCAGCCAGTTAACATGGCTCCGCTTCCACTCAAGTAGTACCATGTATTCCCCAGCAGCTGCCAGCCCGTCACCATATATCCCGCGCTGTTAAAGTAATACCACTGATTATCAATCAACTGCCACGCACCAGCCGGATAACTGCCATCTGCATTCCGGTACCACCATCCTGCTGACGACAAGATCCAGTGTGGTGGCTGATAGCTTGGGATCCATGCTCCGCTGGCATCTACATACCAGTCTCCAATCCAGGTAGCTGCTGCCATAATTCCTGTTTCGTACATATAATAGCATTTCCCGCCAACCCACTGCCAGCCCGTCAGCATCTGTCCATCTTGGTACAAATACCAGTTTTCTCCTGCTTTAAACCAACCATCCTGTATCGGTGCAGCCGGTGCCTGATCTCCTTCTTCTTCACCTTCGCTGCCGCTTCCGGGTGTCTGTCCGGCATCTTCTCCATCCTCTTCGCCGTCTTCTCCTTCAGTACCGCTGCCCGGTGTCTGATCTTCTCCTTCGGTACCACCAGGTGTCTGGTCTTCTCCTTCTTCACCTTCGCTGCCATCTCCGGGCGTCTGTCCAATGCCTTCTTCGTCCTCTTCGCCGTTTTCCGGAACCTGTCCATCGTCTTCTCCGCTGGTTCCTGTCACTGTCCCATTCTGAACATCTTCAGCAGACACTGTCAGATTTCCAGAAAAAGCAACAGAAAAACTCATTACTCCCGCCAGAGCGATCGCAACAAATCTTTTTAATACTTGCAATTTCATAATTTTATCCCTCCTATAAAATTTTCTAATATTGACTCACTTCTCAAAACATTTGCCAACATTAACCCATTACTGTACAATCATCCTCTATTGTTTTATACATTACTCTGTTACTGAAAATTATATCATACGTCTCCCAGCTTATAAAGAATGAATTCTCAAATTATCATAATCCCTATAAAAGCTGAATGTACAATCATCGATGAAAAAGATTTTTTAATTCCATTCCTCAAATAAAATATAGAATTGGCATACAACTATATACCACATTCCTCCATCTGCCAACTCATACTCCCTACTATACTCCGCTCCCCATTTTCATCCACCACATATGCATGTATCAGACATTCTCCCTCCTGATATTCAAAACCTTGCACATTAGCATCTGTCCGGTAATTCCCTTCTTCGTCCGCTTCCATCTGTATCCACTGCAGATCACTCTGATCCTCCGTCGTCCACACTGCGATCAGAACAGACTGGATCCCATTTTCCACATTCTCGATATCCGAAACTTTTACCGGAAGCATTCCTGTATCACTCTGATAATCTCCGACTTCAACAGCTGCTTTAGGAATATTTCCTTCCCGCATCTTTAATGCTTCACTGTCTCTGTCTATACTTGCCAGTTCTTCCATCAACTCCGACTTTCTCTGCAGTTCCCGGTTCATTTCTTCGATTCCAAAATATTCTACAAGAGTCTGCTCTGACGAAAAAAGATTCGTTCCCAGTCCCAGGCGGTCTCCCTCTATCTCTGCTCCCATAGCAGCCAACGTTGTAGGAAAATGATCCATGGTCGAATAAGTGCGCTTTATCGCTGCTTCCTTCTCCGCTGCCGGATTGATATAAGCGACATAGGTTCTCCGGTCATAATCTGGCGATACATCTTCACAAAAATCACTATCCATCGTCAGATGGTCTCCTGCCAGCACAATCGTTGTATTCTGGTAGAAATCCTGTTCCTGAATCCATTCAATAAATCCTGCCAGCTGCTTACTGGAACAGGCCATTACATTAGCATATTGATCATCTCCATAAATATCCTCACACTTTTCACAGACATAACCGTCCTCGAAATGTGTATCCACCGTCAGCATAGTCAGATTAAAGGGGTTATCCTGGGATGAAAGTTCTTGCAGTTTTTCTTTTGCGAAATCAAACAAATAGTAATCCTCATATCCCCACCATACGGAATAATCCTCCGGCAGCATGCCATTCTGTGTTGCATAAGGGTGATCAATGATATCATAATTTCCATGCTCTGTAAAATATAATCTTCTTCCTCCAAAAGTGGCATCTGAACCGATCAAAAGTGTCTGGGAATACCCTTTGCTCTCTAATATATCCCCCAGTGTCACAATTCCCGGGAAGAAATGTTCCTGCGTATCCATATCATTTCCATTGATAGAAATATTTAATGGCAGCCCGGATGTTTGCGCAAACATAGCCCCCATCGTCCACCCTGCCCCTGTCATGGTGTGTGCTCCATTAATTTCTTCACTCTCTCCGGAAAAATCTTCATTTTCCTGTGCAATCTCTGTTAGCTCTGGAATCACATTTTCCGGAAATCCGCCTCCGCTGCTTTCGTTTGCATAAGTCGTTTCCATAGATTCCAGAAAAATATAGATCAGATGAGAGCGTAAAATTTTCTGTGTCTATGGGAAAAATTCTTCTTTGATAAGAAACAG